>Ga0070751_1000403_pt1 | contig 28367 bp, 11 predicted proteins | sample VirMetDEL_Aug_28_FD_78514 | JGI IMG/M metagenome (GOLD analysis project Ga0070751, IMG submission 78514) | Aqueous microbial communities from the Delaware River and Bay under freshwater to marine salinity gradient to study organic matter... | ecosystem: Environmental > Aquatic > Marine > Coastal...
CCTGACAATCCCATTCGAGTCACTGCACTTCGGGACATCCACATTCTGTTAGATCAGTATTGAGATTGTGGGGAGTTACTAACACTAACTCCCCCATTCGTTCGTTATCAGCAGTGCCCCCGATTATGCCCCCCCCGTATATAAAATCAATGGGTCCCAGTAAGCTATAAACGACCCAGATCGACTTCGTTATTTCTCTCTCATAAAAAATTTTTTTCATATATAAAATCAATGACAGAACTCAAAAATATGCAAAAAAATCCCGAGGAAAATTTTACGACTGTAGAGGTCGATCCAGTGACTGGAGAGTATTATGTTGTGATACCACAGTGGATTTGCGATGAGAAGGGGTGGTATGAAGGCACGGAGATTAATATTGAAGTTGAGAATGATTGCATTGTAATCACAAGTATTGACTGAGCATAGATAATACTGTATGATACTGATGTAGTTACTTACAGTTATGGCTAAAGGATTTACTGTTAAAGCAAAGACACCGACGCCTTCTCAGAGCACGCAAGAGTGGGATTATGAGAAAGCAAAAGAAATGGTAAGGGGCAAGGCAATTGTATTTTGTCTTCCTGGTAGAGGTGTTTCATATACTTACTTAAAGAATTTTGTTCAACTTTGCTTTGACTTAGTGCAAGCAGGGGCGAGCATCCAGATTTCGCAAGACTATTCCTCCATGGTTAACTTTGCAAGATGCAAGTGTCTTGGAGCAAACGTTCTGCGAGGACCGGATCAAATTCCCTGGGATGGTAAGTTGGAATATGATTGGCAACTTTGGATTGACTCTGACATTGTATTCAATACTGAAAAGTTCTGGCAATTAGTTCTTATGGAGAAGGATATTGCAAGTGGATGGTATTGCACAGAAGACGGCAGAACGACCTCAGTGGCGCACTGGATGGAGGAGGATGACTTCCGTAACAATGGTGGAGTAATGAACCATGAAACGCTTGAGAGCATCTCCAAGCGTCGTAAACCGTTCACTGTGGATTATGTTGGATTTGGATGGTTGCTGATTAAGAAAGGAGTCTTCGAGAACGAAGGCATGAAGTATCCTTGGTTTGCACCAAAGATGCAAGTCTTTGAGTCTGGAGAGGTTCAGGATATGTGTGGAGAGGATGTAAGTTTCTGTCTCGATGCGATTGCATCAGGATTTGAGATTTGGTGTGATCCTCGTATCAGAGTTGGTCACGAGAAGACTCGTGTGATTTGATGAAAAAGCAGACGAAGTATACAATTCTCCATAAAGGGAATGTTTTATACAAGAACTTGACGGAAGAAGAATACTTTGATATGATGGATGACCTGTCAGTGGAATACTATCAGACAGGTTCTCCAAGACCTCAAGATCTTGAAACAAAAATTTTAGAATTTTAAAAAGGAGCACTAAGTATTATGGCAGTTCGTTCGAAAGTGGGTCTGAACAAAAGCAATTTTATGCCTGGGAAGCCTAAAAAGTCTCGTCAAGGGAACGGAAAGAATACCAAGTATGCGGCGACCTCGCGTAACTCGGCTCGCAAAATGTATCGAGGGCAAGGCAAAGGTTGATGATTGATGATGATACACAGGCATGGGAAGCGTACCCACAATATCGTTGGGTATTCAATAAACTTGAAGTCGCAATGCGCTTTGGTTATGAATGTGGACCTGCTTGTGTACCAATCAAAAGAAAGGGTAATTACATTATAAGACCCATCTACAACTTATTCGGACAAGGTATTGGTGCTAAAAAACAATACCTTGATCCAGAATTACATACTGAAGATATGATTCTTCACAAATATGTCTCCCCTGGGTATTTCTGGTGTGAATACTTAGAGGGAGATCATTTTAGTATTGACTATAAACGCGAAAATGGGCGTTGGATACCATTTAGTGCGATGATCGGTACTCATGAGACTGAAAATAATCTAACAAGATTTGAAGTTTGGCAGAAAGTAGAGTTACCAAACTTCGAATTACCCAATTTTATTCATGAAATAGATGTAGAGTACTTGAATATTGAGTCAAAAAATGGAAAACCATTTGAGATTCATCTTAGAACTGGAAATGATCAGATATGGAATCTTCCCATGGGGTCAAAAGTCTATCCAATATGGGATGAAAAAGATTTAAATAAGAAAAATGGCATGAAATTCTCCCCAAACCACGAGTCAGACATCCGCTTTTACTCAGCAGATGGTCATTTGAGTGATGTGAGGAGAGGATTTTATGTTGAAGAGGTAAAATAAATAGCGATAAGGGATAGCAACCCCTCTAAAAGTTCTGTTTTTAACAAAACAGGAGCTAAAATGGGAAATCATCACCAGGTTGACAAGGGAGAACTGTTCATAGAACAGGGAATGGCCCTTATTACAGAAGTAGAAAGTGAGAAATATCTTAGAAAAGCATCAAAACAGAAAAAAATTGCTCAGAATGAAGAACTCTACCCAATTCCAGACGATCGTTTAGAGCGTCCATGTGGTGGATCTCATGGATTTGATGATTTTGTTGAAAGGTGGCATGAGTAAATATAAATAAAATCAAGAAAACTCTATACCAATGGCAGAACAAAGGATATCCAGATCATTTAAAGACATCAGTTTATCCTTTGTTCCTCATCCTGTAACAAAGGATCTCCAAGTGTTAAAAAATGAGAATGCGATTCGTAGATCCGTAAGAAATATTGTTGAAACTATCCCCACAGAAAGATTTTTTAATTCATTATTGGGATCTGATGTGAGAGATAGTTTATTTGAATTTGTGGATTTTGGTACTGCATCGGTTATTCAAAGTCAGATTTTAGTTGCAATAGAAAACTTTGAACCAAGGGTTGATAATGTAGTTGTTGAAGTAGACCCTCAACCAGATGAAAATACATTTAATGTGACTGTTATTTTTGATATCATTGGGCAAGAGTTTCCAACACAAGAGTATACGTTCCTATTAGAGGCAGCAAGATAAGATGCCCTTTACAAAATTCACGAATCTAGATTTTGATCAGATAAAGACTTCAATCAAAGATTATCTTCGCGCTAATTCAACATTTAGCGACTTTGATTTTGAGGGATCAAATTTCTCTGTCTTAATTGATACACTGGCATATAACACTTATATTACTGCATTCAACAGTAATATGATTGTAAATGAATCGTTTTTAGATTCTGCAACTCTTCGTGAAAACGTAGTATCACTAGCAAGAAATATTGGATATGTTCCTCGCTCTAGAACTGCTTCAAAGGCATCTATATCCTTCTCTGTCGGCGGTATAACCGATAGTTTGACTGCTACCCTAAAAAAAGGTTTAGTGTGTGTTGGAGAGACAAATGACACCACTTATACTTTTTCAATTCCTGAGGATATAACAGCGAACGTTATTGATGGAACAGCAACATTTAGTAATATTGAAGTTTTTCAAGGAACATTTTTGACAAAATCGTTTGTCTATGATGGATCATTGGACCAGAGATTTATTCTCAACAATTCATTTATCGACACAAACACCCTCAAAGTTTATGTAAGTAAAACAAATGAAACAACAGGAATTGAATATAATTTAGCAAACAATATATTAAATATAGATTCTAATTCTAGAATCTATTTGATCCAGGAAGTTCAAGATGAAAAATATGAACTTATTTTTGGTGATGGGATATTTGGTAAAAAATTAGGTGATGGTAATGATGGTACGATTATAACTGCAAATTACATTATTACTGATGGGAAGGATGGAAACGGTGCAAGATCATTCACCTTCTCAGGAAGAATTGAAAAATCTAATGAAGATCCTATCAATACGGGAACTATTACAATAACGACTGATCAATCCTCATCAAATGGTGGAGATATAGAAACCATAGATTCGATCAAATATTATTCTCCAAGAAGTTATTCTGCACAAAATAGAGCGGTAACTTCTAGAGATTATGAGGCAATTGTTAAACAAATATATCCAAATACAGAATCTGTTTCTGTTATTGGTGGTGAAGAGCTTGATCCACCAGAATACGGGAATGTTATTTTAAGTATAAAACCAAAAAATGGAACTTTTGTATCAGATTTTGATAAGTCAAGAATTTTAAGTGATTTAAAAAAATATTCAATGTCTGGAATTAATCAAAAGATTATTGACTTGAAAATACTTTATGTAGAAATAGATTCGGCAGTCTATTATAACAGTTCTCAGGTCTCAAGTTCAGATAACCTGAAGACTAACGTAATCAATACTCTTACAAAATATTCTACTTCTACAGATTTGAATAAATTTGGTGGAAGATTTAAATATAGTAAAGTTCTCCAAACTATTGACAATACAGATAAATCAATTACATCCAACATTACTAAAGTAAGAATCAGAAGAGACTTAAAGGCATCTTTAAATACCTTTGCTCAATATGAACTTTGCTTTGGCAACAGATTCCATGTTGATCCAAAAGGTAGAAATATTAAATCAACAGCATTTAAAATTTCTGGAGAATCTTCCGATGTGTATCTTGCAGATACCCCAAATATTACTGCTGGTCAAATTAACGTAACAAACGCAGCAGAAGCTAGTAACGTATTTCTTTCCAGACCAACTGATATTACCTCAACAAAGGGCACGATTTCAATTTTTAAAATTGATTCTAATGGAAATCGTGTTGTTGTCATTAAAGATGCTGGAACAGTGGATTATATTAAAGGTGAGATTATATTAAAAACAGTAAATATTATTTCAACATCAAAACCTAATGGTGTAATTGAAGTGCAGGCTGTTCCGGAATCTAATGATGTTATTGGATTAAAGGACTTGTATTTGGTATTTGATATTTCAAAAAGTCAAATAAATATGCTAAGGGACGTAATCGCTTCTGGCGATGAAATAACTGGAAATCTCTTTACAAGAGAATATTATACATCAAGTTATTCAAACGGGAAACTAACAAGAAACTAATATGATACAGACTGGATTTGAATCTAGAGTTAAGGTTCAACAAATTGTTGAGAGTCAACTTCCGAGTTTTATATTGGATGAAAATCCAAATGCATCTGAGTTTTTAAAACAATATTACATATCACAAGAATATCAAGGTGGTCCAATTGATATTGCAGAAAATTTAGACCAATATCTCAAGTTAGATAACCTAACTCCCGAAGTAATTGTTGGAGAGACGACTCTTTCTGCTAATATTTCATCTACAGAAAATACTATTCAGGTAGAATCTACAAAGGGGTTTCCACCACATTATGGTCTTTTCCAAATTGATGATGAAATAATTACATATACCGACATCACTGCAAATTCCTTTACGGGATGTATCAGAGGTTTTTCTGGTATAACTGGATATCACCAAGATTTAAATCAAGAAGAATTAATATTTACAGAAACTAAGAGTGAATCTCATACTTCAGGATCTAAAGTAAAAAATCTTAGTTCTTTGTTTTTAAAAGAATTTTACAATAAATTAAAATTTACTATTGCACATGAATTACAAGATACTAATTTTACTTCTAGTTTAGACGTAGGAACGTTTTTAAAAGAATTAAAATCTTTTTATCAAACTAAAGGAACAAACGAGTCGTTTAGAATATTGTTCAATGCCCTTTATAATGAAACACCATCCGTTGTAAATCTAGAACAATTTTTATTAAAACCATCACACTCAGAATACCTTAACAGAGAAGTTGTCATTGCAGAAGGAATATCTGGAATTACCACTTCTAATTTGGTTGGACAAACCATAAAAAAGGTAACAGATGAAACTACTAGTGCTTCTATATCTTCTATAGAACCATTTACGAGAAATGGCAAAACATATTTCAAACTAACACTTTTTGTAGGTTATAATGATTTTTCTGCTGTAGAGGGAAATTTTGTAATTACACCAAGCACAAAAACTACGTTATCATCGCCATCAGAATCATCTATAATTACTGTAGATTCTACAATAGGATTTCCTCAGAGTGGAACTTTATATTCTGGAAATAATACAATAGAATATACAAGTAAAAGTATAAATCAATTTTTTGGTTGTTCTGGAATAACTGAAGCAATATCAAAAAATGAAATAGTAAGAAACAATGACATTTATTATGGATATGAAAATGGTGATACAACTAAAAGGGTTGAATTGAGATTTGTTGGGGTATTATCAGATTTAGTAAAATCAAATTCTATAAAAGCATCTGAAGGTGATTTAATAAAAGTAAAAAATCTTGGAAATCTTATAAAAAATCCTGCAACAAAAAATTATACGGAAATATTTGCAAACTCTTGGATTTATAATACGGCGTCTAGTTATGAAGTAGTATCTACAGATTCAAATTATACTTTAGGTAGTGAGATTGATCGATCCAGTTTAAAAGTTGGAGATAGAGTTGAACTGGTAGATCGTGGTACTAGGGCAATACAAAGTGATTCTGACAATCCTTATATTCAATCTATTAATAGTTCAAATAATGTAAGTATTGATGGGTCTTTTTCAGATACACAAAGTTCCATAAAATATGATTTAAGAAGAATCATTAATACTGCAAATAGTTCTGGAGTCTCAATTGAGAATGGCAATAATACATTAACATCGGATATACAAAATTTATACACTGATAGCAATGATTATGCTTATATTGCATCAAATTCTTTACCATCAGGATCTATAAGTGGATCAAATAATTACCGATATAATATAACAAAAAGCACATATAAATTTACCATAAACTCATTATCTTCTTTACAGGACAAGGATTCTCTTGGTGATTATACCACAATTTCTTCTACAACAAATATTCCTTTTATTACGGGCGATAAAATTTATTATTCCCCATTAACGTCTCCTCTTGTTGGATTGGAGGAGGGAATTTATTATGTTGAGGTGATTAGTCCAAAGAGCATACGTCTTTATACATCAAGATCTTTTATTGGTGGAACTAATTATCTTAGTTTTTCGGTTCCAAATTCTGGAATATCTGCACACACCTTTATTCTGTATTCACACAGAACTAATCAAATTGGAGCACAAAAATTATTTAAAAAATTTCCTTTAAAATCAAATATTAAGAGTCCAGGCAAAAAAACAGAACCTGGAACAACTGGAATGTTGATCAATGGTGTTGAGATTAGTAATTATAAGTCCGAAGATAAAATTTACTATGGTCCATTAGAATCTATTAGTGTTTTTGGTGGTGGAGAGGATTTTGATGTTATAAATTTACCCAATATTGAATTATCTTCAGATAATGGATCTGGCGCTCTAGTTCAACCAGTTATTTCTGGTAGTTTTAAAGAAATTTATGTAGATTCTCAAAATTATGATATTGATAAAATTTTATCGATTGATATATCTGGTGGAAATGGAACTGGTGCAGTAATAAAACCAATATTAACTAGAAGATTTAGGGAAGTATCATTCGATGGAAGATTAACTACAAATTCTGGAGGAATAAGTACTTCTAATAATAGGATTATATTTTTAAGTGATCACAATTTCCAAGATGGAGAAGAAATTATATACAATTCCAATGGTAATTCGGAATTAGTGGTAGGATCTGGTTCTTCCACGCTCATCAATAATTCCTCATACTTTGTTAAAGTTCAAAACAATATCACAATTTCTATATTTGAATCTGTATCAGACTATGCGGCAGGAATTAACACCGTAGGATTTTCTACAGGAACTAGTGGAACTCATAAATTTAGAACAGCAAATTCTAAAAATGTGGTATCGGACATTGAAATTATAAATGGTGGATCGGGGTATACTAACAGAAAATTAGTTGTATCTCCTTCCAAAGTATCTACTACAAATCATACAATTAACTTTGATGACCATGGATTTAAAAGTGGTGAACTGGTAGAGTATAGTTTCCAAACTTCAACCATATCTGGACTTTCTACAAGTAATCAATACTATATCTTGAAAATTGATGATGATTCATTTAGATTATGTGATGCTGGGATTGGTGGAACAATAACCTCAAATTATAATAGAGAAAATTTTGTAAAATTCTCAACTTCTGGTAATGGATATCAATATTTCAAATATCCAGATATTTCAGTTACTATAAAATATAATCCAGTAGGATTTTCAACAAGTACACAAGTTTATCAGAATCTTTTAGTTACTCCTGTAGTTAGGGGAAGTATTGATCAACTATATCTCTACAATAAAGGAACTGGATATGGATCTACAGTATTAAACTATGAAAATTCCCCGACGGTACAAATAAAAAATGGAAAGTATGCCAATATATCACCAAATATTTTAAATGGATCTATAAATTCGGTAACAATTCAATATGGGGGAATTGAATATTACTCAGTTCCAGATTTAGTAGTTATTGACCCTACAAATAAAGGATCTGGAGCAAAACTTAGACCAATTATTTCAAATGGTGCAATAACTGAAGTAAAAGTTATTAACGCTGGCATTGGATATTCTACTTCATCATATATTAATGTTGTTTCTTCTGGAAAAGGTGCATCACTTAAATCAAACATTAGGTCTTTGACTGTTAATGCTAATTTGAAACTTGGGGATGAAAATTCTGGAAGTGAAATTTTAGTAGAATCTGACAACAAATTAAAATATACAGTATCTGGATATTTTAACTCTTTAAGGGATTCATTTGGAGAAAGTGCTTCAAATTCAGTAAATCCTAAGATTTCAGGAATTATTGGATGGGCTTATGATGGAAATCCGATATATGGTCCATTTGGATATTCAAATCCAGAAGATAAAACATCTATTACAAGATTGACTTCCGGTTATTCTAAAAACATAACAAAAGTTTTAGATAGACCAAGTGGATTTGCTGAGGGATTTTTCATTGAAGATTATCAATATACTAATAGTGGTTCATTAGACCAAAAAAATGGAAGATTTGAAAAAACACCAGAGTTTCCAAATGGTGTCTATGCCTATCATGCGACAGTAGAATCTTCAGGAACACCAACGTTTCCATATTTTATTGGCAATGAATATCATTCGGAAACTTTATCTGAAAATCAGTCATTAAATCAAGAATTTGATTTTAAATCTTCAACACTTCTCAGAAATACTTTCCCATACAAAGTTTCTGATATTGGATCTAGTTATGACTATTTCATAGAAATTGATGATATTAAAAAACAAGAAGTTACTGTTGAATCGGTTTCTTTTGGATCTGTTGATAATTTCTCGGTTATAAATGCGGGGGATAATTACAAGGTAGGAGATTCTTTAAACTTTGATAGATCAATATCGGGTGGAGGTGTTGATGCGATAGTTTCATCTCTAAAAGGAAAAAGTATTACCAAATTAGAGACATCCTCTCTCACTTATCCTCAAGCATTATTCACTTGGAATGATGTTAATAGTGTAAAGGTAAATATTCTACCTAACCACTCTCTGAAAACTGGAGATTACATTTCTATCTCTGGATTTGCATCTACATTATCTAATCTAAATGGAATTCATAAAGTAGCAATTTCTCCAGAATCAACATCACTTATATCTTCAATTACTAGTGCTGCTAGTATTGGAACCACAGAAATATATGTATCATATATTCCAGAGAGTGTTTCCGCTGGAAGCAGCATCGGAATTGGAACTGAAACCTTGATGGTTCTCAATACCTTCAAACAAAAAGGTATACTTAGAGTAGAAAGAGGATTGACTAATGTATCGCACAATCAGAATACGACAGTAAGTTTTAATTCCGATTCATTTACCATACCAAAAGAAGTAGAGTATTTTGAATCTAAGTTAAATGATAAAGTATATTTCAATCCTCAAGAATCTGTAGGTATTGGTACAATAGTGGGACTATCCACTTCAGTATCTTTTGATTTTGGCGGATCTAATATTACTAGAAGTATTCCTACAAAATCAATTTACATAGAAAATCACCCATTTAAAAATAATCAACAAATTTCATATGCAAGTAATGGAACTAATATTTCCATATCAACCGATGGAATTTCTGTAAGTAGTTTACCATTAACTTTGTATGTTGTAAACAAAGGAAAAGACTTAGTTGGATTAAAAACAGAATTAAGTTCTTCGGAGTTATTTTTCCACAGTAATGGGGATGATAATGATAAGTATCTTTTTGAGTCGATTTATCCACAGATAACTGGAACTGTTTCTAGAATAAAAACTACAGTATCTGTATCAACAGCGCATGGATTACTTGAAAATGATGTTATCTCATTAAATGTTCAACCCAGTCTTTCTGTTGGTATTGGAACATCTACATCGGTTAAAATCACAAGAGATTTTAATAGTTCTAATATATTAGTAAATCCTATCGGATTTAACTCTACAGGAATCAACACTTCATCGGATACATTAACACTTACAAATCACAATTTAAACACGGGCGATAAAGTCAACTATTCTGCAGATATAGTTGCTTCCGGATTATCGACAGGAAGTTTCTATGTTTACAAAGTCGATGATGATCAAATTAAATTATGTGAAACAGAGAAAGATTCTCTATTAAATCCTCCAACCGTTGTAAGCATTGCAGGAACTGGTGGATCATCTCAAACAATTGCTAAGATTAATCCAAGAATAGTTTCTATAAGAAATAATGACTTGGTATTTGATTTATCTGATTCGTCACTTTCGGGATATAATTTTAAAATCTATACTGATAATCAATTTAAGAATGAATTTGTTTCTACCGGATCAACAGGATCCTTCAATTATTCTTTAGTTGGAACTACACTCACTATTTCATACGACTCTTCATTACCAGAAAAATTATTCTACACCTTAGAAAAATCTGGTTCTATTAGTACGACGGATACAGATGTTCAGAATTATTCCGAAATACTATTAACTGATAGTGATTATAATAATACTTACAGTGTTGTTGGAGTTGGAACAACTACATTTGATATTGTTCTCTATCAAAACCCAGAAAGACTCTCATATACATCTACTGAGTGTGATAGTGTAGTATATACAACAACTTCTACCACTGCTTCTGGGCCGATTGATGGATTTAAAATAATTTCTAGTGGTGGTGGATATAAAAAATTACCAACATTGAGTAGCATAACTTCTGCCAATGGAAAAGGAGCTAATGTTGTAGCAAAATCAAATACTATTGGGGTAATAAAATCTATAAAAACAAATAATGATGAATTTGAATATCCTAGTGATCCAACTTTACAACCAAAAGCAAATATTTCTCCATTGGTCGTTGTAAAAGATGCAAATGAATTGGAATCGGTATCTGTTGTTAGTGGAGGAAATGGATTTATTTCTACACCAGATATTGTAATTGTAGATTCTGATTCTGGTAAAAAAATAAATTCCGGAGTTCTTGAGGCAGAACTTTCTGGAAGTTCTATTCAATTTGTAAATATCATTTCACCTCCAAAAGGTCTCCCTGATACTGAGGTCAAAATTCGTACCGTTAATAATAACAATGGATTTACAATTCATAAAGTTCAGTCAGATTCAACAGGAATATTTACTTGTTTTATAACAAAACCTGTTAGTGGAGTTCCCTACTTTGCAACAAACGATAAAGTTTTTATTGAAGGAATACAGAAATTTAGTACAACTGGATCTGGATTTAATTGTGAAGATTATTCATATGACTTCTTTACTGTTGCAGGAGTAACGATATCTTCACCATATGATGAAATTAAAATTGATATTTCTGGAATAACAACTAATCCTGGAATAGCGAAAACAATACAAGATGGATCGGGAGTATTAATTCTTGAAGACGATTATCCAACATTTACAATCACACAGAAAAAATCAACTTTTGAAAAAAATGAGATTCTCACTTTAGAAAACAATAATATTGATTTAAATGTTCTTAACTTTGATGGATATTTCTTGGAAGTTAATGGAACGTATGAATTGTCAGTAGGTCAAGTTGTTATCGGCAGCGAAAGTGGATCTTCTGCAACTATTCATTCAATAGACAAAAATGATACAAATTATTCAATCAATTATTCAGTATTGAAAAATTTTGGATGGAATGATGATTTTGGAAAATTAAATTCAGATTTCCAGGTTATACCAGACAATGATTATTATCAAAACTTATCATATACTGTAAAAAGTAGCAAAAAATATTCAACTTTAGAGTCATCAGTATTCAACGTTCTTCATACAAGTGGAATGAAGAACTTTGCTGATACTGAAATTAAAAAAACTGTTAATATATCAGGAATTGGATCTACAGATTCTAGTGTGTATCTTTATAATGTCTTAGGTGACGAAAGAGTTGATTCTATTTACAATTTCGACTTTGTAAAAGATTATAATGTTATTAGCGGAACATCCAAGTTTTTGGCCTTCAAAAATCAAAAACTTGCGGACTTCTTTGAGTCAAAAGAAAATAATGTATTATCAATAGACGATATTAGCAGTCAATTCTCGTACTTTGAAGATTCTCCTACCGAATTTTTAAATATTTCAAAATTAGACAATACAAATTCTTATGATAGTTATTTGATTAGTGTTTCTAATTTGGATAATACTAAAGTTCAATTTGCAGAGATTGTAATATTGAGTGATAAGGTTGATAATTATATTCTTCGTAAGGGTAATGTTTCAAATCAAACCATTAATCCAGGATCTTTTGATTTAGTTGTAGATGAGTTTGATGATTCTTACTTTAGATTTGTTCCTGAGGATCCTTATGATACTGATTATGATTTGAAGATACATAAAGTCATTTTTGAAGATTCGATTGTCGGAATTGGAACTACTTCTGTTGGTTTTATTGATATTATTGGTAAAAATGAAACGGCAACTTCTGGAATTACAACAACTTTAGTTGGAGTTAATACTAACAACTTTGGTTCTTTATATGCAAATGTTCAAGTTATAGACAATACAACAAATGATATTAATTTTGTTGAGTTGTACTTAACTCATGATGGGGAAAACACATACATTTCTGAATATTATTTCGACTCAGAGATTCAAACTGGTGGATACTCTGGTAATTTTATGGGTTCATTTACATCAGATATCTCAAATGATATTCTTTCTTTGAGTTACACAAATAACACACAAAATACAAACACATTAAGAGCAAAAGTAGTGGGATTTGGAACAACATCAACACCTGGTGTTGGTGGATCATATAGATTCAAGTTGGAAAGACAACCTGACGGAAGTGAAAGAACTATCATTTATCAGTCGAATAATGTAGTCGGAGTTGGAGTAACAACAGTTTTATCGATAGACAAAAATAAATTCAACGCAGTAAAATCTCTTGTTGAAGTAGGAATTGGAACAATCAAGTCCGTACATCAAGTTTATATGATTCAGGACACTTCTGATGTACATATCACTCAATCATCCCTTCTCTCTGTAAGTGGTATTACTACTTTTGATACTGCTATGGGAATAGGCACATTTGGAGGTAATAATTCTGGATCCACATTAGACCTCACTTTCACACCTGATTCAGATTATTCTGCATCAACTATTACAGTATCAGCACTTAGTGAATTATTCTATACCGACTTAGATATTTCTAATGTGCCACCTGCTCTTGAATATGGAAAAATACGTGAAGATATCGACCTCAAATTTTATAATGCCATCAACGGAGATAGAATTAACAAAACTAATTTTGCCCTTACACATAATGGAACTCCAATTTTTGTAAAAGTATTCGATCCTCAGGACACTAACGCTCTCACCTCTACTACTGGAACTTTTAATATAAACAATCACTTCTTCAAGAATGGTGAAGAATTGATTTATACTCCAAAATCTTCAATAATTGGTATTGCTACCACAGCAATGACTTATACAAACTTTACTAGTGGAGTAACTGACACTTTACCATCGACTGTGTTTGCTGTAGTAACAGATTTTAACAGAGAAAGTTTCCAAATATCAACAACAAGAAGTGGAGATGCGGTAACATTTACAGATCTTGGTGGTGGAAATATTCACCAGTTTGAAATGGCGAATAAGAGCACTAAATCAATAATTGTAGTTGATGATGCCATACAACATCCTATAACGTTCTCCGGTGCATCTACTACATTATCAGGATCTATTGGAACGACAACAAACACATTTACTCTGTCTGGAATATCATCGATTAATCCATTAGATATTCTAAAAGTTAATAATGAATATATGAGAGTGAACAATGTTGGATTGGGAACTTCGAGTGTTGGTCCAGTAACAGGAATAGGCACATTTAATGTTGTAGACGTTGATAGAGGATTTGTTGGGACTAGTGCAACAAATCATTCAAATGGAAATACAGTCGATATCTACAGAGGTTCATTTAATATTGTTGAAAATGTTATCCACTTTACTCAAGCACCAAGGGGTAATCCTCAAATAGATAAAACTAAATCTAATTTAGATTTTGAAACATCCGATTTTAATGGTAGAGTATTTTTAAGATCTGATTACGCAACTAATAAAATATATGATGACATATCCAATGAATTTAATGGAATTGGTAGGACATTTACTTTAACAACATCAGGACTAAACACATCTGGAATTGGAACAGGTGGTGGAAACGGAATTGTTCTCATAAATGGAATATTCCAACAACCATCAACAGACAACAATCCAAATGGCAACTTTAATATTTTTGAGAATACATCTCCATCACCAGGAATAACCACGATTGTTTTCTCTGGTATAACTAGCGCAAATTCTGATCCAGCAATTTATATTACATCTGATGTTGATGTAAATCAAAATCAAACTCCAAGGGGAGGAATTATTGTTTCTTATGGATCTACCCCTGGACTTGGTTTTGCACCTCTTGTGGGAGCATCTGTGACTGCCATAGTTGGCGCAGGAGGAACTATTGCTGGTATTACTACAGACCTTATTGGAGGAACATTTGGATCTGGATATTATGGATTGGTAAGTGTTGCTATTACAGAAACAGGACATTCTGGAGCAGCTGCAACAATTACTGCAGTTGTCGGTGCTGGCGGAACTCTAACCTTTTCTATTGATGGAGAAGGAAGCAATTACAATAATCCATCTATATTAGTTTCATCTCCATCATATGAAAATCTTTCAGTTGTTGGTGTTTCTAGAATTGGAATTGGAACAACAACTACTACTGGAATAGGACTTTCAATGAGTCTTTCCGTTGGACCTGTTGGAGAAACGGGAGCAGGAGCAACTTATTTTGGTGTCACTGAGTTTGAATTTTCTAAGATTGGTTATGGTTTTAGAAAAGGTGATGTATTCAAACCAGTAGGACTTGTCACCGATGGAAGTCTATCAAGTCCACTTCAAGATTTTGAAATAACGGTTCTTGAAACTTATTCAGATACCTTTGCTGCTTGGGAATTTGGAGAGTTAGATTTTATTGATTCTATAAAAGAATATCAAGATGGATCTAGAGTTACTTTCCCACTCAACTATAATGGAGAACTACGTAGTTTTGAACTTCCTGAGGACGGAGATGTTGATCTTGCAAGTTGTCTTTTAATTTTTATAAATGGAATTCTTCAGGTTCCAGGAACATCATATATTTTTGGTGGAGGAACTTCTTTCCAATTTACAAACCCCCCTAAAGAAGATGATAACATATCAATATATTTCTATAAAGGATCTGGAAATGATGTAAGATCTGGAGACACAAATACAACAATTCAAGTTGGTGATACTCTTACATCTCTTGCTGGGGAAATTGGTATTGATCAACAGGGTAGAGTTGTAACTAACATATCATCTTCAGACGTGGTTGAAACTAATCCATATAGCGGAGTTGGGATAAACGAGTTAGATTGGAAACCAGTTAAGTGGACGAAACAAAAATCCGATAAAAAAATAAATGGAGAAAATGTTTCAAAAGAAAGAGATTCTTTAAAATCACTTGTTTTCCCCACAGCAAATATTATATCTGATGTTGATACCAGTGCAAATATGATATTTGTTGATAGTATTGATTTATTCAGATATGAAGATCCAGACCTATCATCTTTTAATGCATTGGTCGTAGATAATGTTTCTGTTGGAATTGGAACAACAGACCCTGTAGAGTATGTTGAACTTATTAGTAATTTTACAAATATTATAGGAAATTCTGGAGATGTTATAGGGATTGCTTCTACTGGTAGCTCTCCTCTGGGAATTGAATTTGAATTGGATGATGTGTCGGATATAAGCACAGGATATCCAATTTATATTACAGACACAAAAGTTGGAAGTGGAGTTACATCCATTCTTTCATCCAGCGATTCTGATGTTGTAGCAATTGGTTCTACATACCTAGACAACATTTATCATGTTCAACAGGTTTCTGTAACTCCCGGTTCTTCCCCTGCTGGTATTGTTACTTGCTATGTTGATTCCAATTCAAATTTAGTTGGAATTGATACTACAGGAAAGGTTGGAAAATTCTCTTGGGGGAGATTGTCAAATACTGTCGATTTGGAAAGATTAAATCCAATATCTATTGGAGTAACTGGAAGGGTGGTTTCTGGATTGTCAACATACCCAGTTATTATGAGAAGGGGTGGAGACACCACATTGAGACAAACAGGTTCAATTTACAGAATCTAATATTGCACACACTGTATAAATATCTAAAAAACTATTAATATGTCTGCCGTAGTAACAGATCAATTTAGAATACTTAATGCGAGTAATTTTGTAGACTCTGTTTTGGATACAAATAATTCATACTATGTTTTTCTAGGATTGTCAAATGCCAAAGATCCATCTGTTGGGTTTGGTAGAACTAGTACTTGGGACACCCAAAATGTTGGAAATGGACCAAATCCAGTAGATAATTTACAATATATGACACATTATAGAGATACTTCTCTATTTGGAAAAAGAATTACTGGCGATAACGTTAGAAGAGTCATAAGAAAAGTACAATGGACTTCTAATACACAATATGATATGTACAGACATGATTATAGTAGTACAAACGAATCTCCAAATTCAAAGTCGGCAAGATTATATGATTCAAACTATTATGTGATTAATAAAGATTTTAGAGTTTATATTTGTATTGATAATGGATCTTCTGGATCTTTGGTAAAGGGTAGTAGATCAAAATTTGAACCAACATCAACTGACCTATTACCTTCTAAACCTAGTGGTGATGATTATTCTTGGAAATATCTGTTTACAGTATCTCCAAGTGATATTGTAAAATTTGACTCAACAGAGTATATTGTTCTTCCTAATAATTGGTCAACATCTACAGATCCAGAAATATCTAGAGTTAGAGATGGGGCTACTACTTCCGGTCAAATAAAAAAAGTTTACATTGAGTCTGCTGGTACTAGTGGATATAGTGATGGAACTTACAATATTCTGGGTGATGGTACTGGTGCTACAGTTCAAATAACAACTAACGCAGGTAAAATTACAAAGGCAGACGTAGTAGATGGTGGAAGTGACTATACCTGGGGAGTAGTGGATTTGGGAGTTGGTAATGGTGCTAAGTTAATACCAATCATCCCACCATCAAAAGGTCATGGATACGACATTTATACAGAGTTGGGTGCCGATAGAGTTTTAGTATATTCCAGATTTGATGATTCTACAAAAGATTTTCCGATTGATACAAAATTTGCACAAGTTGGATTAATTAAAAATCCACAATCTCAATCCTCTTCTGTAACATATACAGGATCAACATATTCATCATTATATGCAATAAAATTAACTGATTCTTATTCTGGAACTCCAGTGATTGGTGAAAAAATCACACAAGAGCAAGTGGGAGTGGGCATTGCAAAGGGTTATGTTGCCTCATATGATTCATCAACAAAGGTTCTAAAATACTATAGAGATAGATCTTTATACTTTAACAACCAAAAAGATCAAATTGATTATACAGGAGTTTCTATTGGATCTACTGTTACGAATTTCAATTCCACTAGCACCATCACATTTTCATCACCATCAGGTCAAACAGCAACAGTCTCTGCTGGATTCAGTGGAAGTAGTTTTAACGGGGTTGATCTTGGTGTTACTTTCACATCTGGTCTTGCAAGTCCAGAGATAAATAAAAAGACAGGGGATATTATTTACATTGATAACAAGCCTGAAGTACAAAGAAACATTAGGCAAAAAGAAGACATTAAAATCATTCTGGAATTCTAAAAAAAGATGGCACAAAAAACAGACTTAAACGTTAATCCATATTTTGACGATTTTGACTCAAATAAAAATTTTTATAAGGTCTTATTTAAGCCAGGATATCCAGTCCAAGCGAGGGAATTAACAACCCTCCAATCTATTTTACAAAATCAAGTTGAGTCTTTTGGTAGTTATATTTTTAAAGATGGAACCGTAGTAAGTCCTGGAAATATAACCTACGATAATCAGTATTATGCCGTAAAGTTAAACTCCACGAATTTTGGTGTAGACGTTTCTTTATACATCAATAACTTTATTGGCAAAAAGATAACAGGACAATCTTCTGGGTCTACAGCAACTGTTCAATTTGTATCTCTTCCAGATGGGGGTCAAGTTGAAGATTTGACAATTTATGTAAAATATGTAGATTCAAATAATAACTTTGTTTTCGAACAGTTTGAGGATGGAGAATCTCTATTTGCTAGTGAAAATGTAACTTATGGAAATACTGTAATTAATTCAGGAACTCCATTCGCATCTCTTATTGACTTAAATGCAACTTCAATAGGTTCTGCAGCATCTATTGGAGAAGGAACATACTTTATCAGAGGGTTTTTTGCAAATGTTTCCAAGCAAACTATTATTTTAGACAATTATACAAATACTCCTTCATATAGAGTTGGTCTAAAAATTCAAGAACTGACTGTAAATGCAAAAGATGATAATTCTTTATATGATAATGCTAAAGGATTTTCAAATTTTTCCGCACCTGGAGCAGATAGATTACAAATAAATTTAACTTTAACTAAAAAATTATTAACAGACACCAATGACACTGATTTTGTAGAATTGCTTAGAGTATCTGACGGTAAGATCAAAAAGATTACAACTAAAACAGAACTTGCAAGACTTGGAGATTATTTTGCGGAAAGAACATATGAAGAATCTGGACATTATACATTAGAAAACTTCAATATATCCGTCCACAATTCTTTAAATGATAAACTTGGAAATGATGGATTGTTTTTTGACGATCAATTTACGGATCAGCAAAGAACACCATCAGATGATTTGATGTGTGTTAAATTGTCTTCTGGTGAGGCATATGTTGGTGGATATAATGTAGAAAAACCAGTCGGGACAATTTTAGATGTAGAAAAACCAAGAGATACCGAATCTATTTCATCCGCGATCATTCCTTTTGAGATGGGGAACCTTCTTAGAGTCAATAATGTAAGTGGAGCACCAAAGCAGAAGGAATCTATTGATCTTTATGATAAATTTGTTGGTGGTGGTGGAACAAAGATTGGTGATGCCAGAGTTTATACATTTAACCTATCTAGTTCTGCATATCAAGATGGATCTACAAATTGGGATCTGTACCTTTATGATGTTCAGACTTACACTTCTCTCACCTTAAATACACCAGTAGCACCTCTGGGATTAATAACTTCATCTTACATTAAAGGTAAGAGTAGTGGTGCGAGCGGATATGCAGTTTCCTCTGGTTCTGGAAGCACTGTAAGTGTAAGACAAACTTCTGGAACATTTTCTGTTGGAGAACAATTAATTATTAATGGTGTTGATGCTTCCGCAACAGTAGCATCCGTCATTTCATATGGAACAAGGGACATTAAGTCAGTTTCTCAAACTGGTGTTTCCAATTTTCCAGATTTCACCGCAGATTCTCTTTTAGATTCTATCAATCTCCCTAATGGTGTTTTTGGAGGAACTATTAGTGGTGGAACACTTGTAAGTCCCGGAAAAATATTCACAAGTATTAAAGTTGGTGATATTATTAGATATCAAACTGCTTCTGGTGATGAAACTTTTAATAGAGTTACGGCGAATAATACAACATCACTTTCTGTTGGAATTGGAACAACCGTTTCTGGAGTATCTGATGGTGCTGTTGTTGATGGAACCTACTCACAAATTAAACTTGGCGTTCCAACACTGAGAAATCAAGATAAAGGATACCTCTATGCAGAACTTCCAGATTCCAATATCGAATCAGTAAATCTTTCAGGATCATCATTAGCAGTTTCGGAACAAATAACAAATTTAACTATTGCTTCCGGCACATTAACATTTGACTTAGATAATATTGCAGGAATATCAAGTGCTTTCTTTAAAGGATTTGATGAAGAAAGATATTCAGTTCACTATAGCGGTGGTGGAATAGGCACAGTAACATCAGATTCATTCAGTCTCAATGGTGCGACCAATACAGTTACTATTACTGGACTGCAAAATGGAAGTAATGTTGTAGTTAATTCCACTCTTTCAAAGAATGGTATTCAAAGTAAGATAAAGGAATATACAAGAAGTACTTCTCTTGATGTTGTTTATTCTAAGAATTTACAATCTGGAACTGCAGGATCAAACTCAAATAACTCAATAGATGATGGGTTGACATACAATAAAAATTATGGATTAAGAGTTCAAGATGAGGAAATATCTTTAAATTATCCAGATGTTGTTAAAGTTTTAGCAATTTATGAATCAACCGGAACTAGTGCTCCAATTTTAGATAAGATACAATTTGCAGATACTTCCATTGTAACAAATGCTATTATTGGAGAAAATATTTTAAGCACAATAAACAATGCTATTGGTAGAGTAGTATCTAAGAGTTCTAATGTTATTGATATTGTTTATTTAAATCGGGAAAGATTTGTTTCTGGACATTCCGTAAAATTTGCAGAGAGTAATTCTTCCGCAAACATACAAACAGTAACTCCTGGCGCATATAAAGATTTGACGAATGAATTTACCTTAGATAAAGGTCAAAAAGATCAATATTATGACTATTCAAGATTGGTTAGAAAACTAAACACATCTATTCCATCAAAACGTCTTAAAGTTATATTTGATCATTATACTATACCAGCATCAGATAATGGTGACGTTTATACTGTCCTTAGTTATGACAAGGATAGATATGCCGAAGATATTCCAGAAATAGGAACCAAGAAAGTAAGAGCTTCCGATACTTTGGACTTTAGACCAAGAGTGTCTCAATTTGTTGCCACTGATAAGTCACCATTTGACTTTGGATCAAGAACTTTTGGAACACTACCAAAGTTAGTTTTAAAACCTAAAGAAGATTCTCTTATTGGATATGATTATTACTTACCAAGAATAGACAAAATATTCTTAGATACTTTTGGCAATTTTATTGTTCAAAAAGGAACTTCGGCAAGAAATCCAAAAGAACCAATAAATGCAAATCCAGATCAACTAATGGATTTGGGAACAATAACTCTTCCAGCATATCTGTACAATCCGAATGATGCATTAATATCATTGGTTGATAATAGAAGATATACTATGAGAGATATTGGAAAACTTGAAGATAGAATTGAAAATCTTGAAGTTGTAACTTCCCTTTCATTATTGGAGTTAAACACACAGACTCTTCAGGTCCAAGATGCACAAGGAAACAATAGATTTAAAACAGGTTTCTTTGTTGATGATTTTAAAAATAACTCTTTAATTAATCTAGACGTTTCTTCTATTCAAGTTAACACCGAATCACAAGAATTAACTACTATTTCAAGTCAAAATACTTTAAAGAGTCAAATTGCTCCTGCTTCAAATACATCTGACGAAACTTTAGATTTCTCTCAAAATTTTGATCTTTTAGACTCCAATGTACAAAAAACAGGAAATGCAATTACTTTAAAGTATGAAAGCGTTGATTGGATTGAACAACCATTAGCAACAAAGGTAGAAAATGTAAACCCATTCCACGTTGTTTCGTATAATGGTTTTGTATCTCTATCTCCATCTAGTGATAGTTGGGTAAGAACAATTAGATTGTCTGCAACATCTTCCAGTATTAATACACGTATTGCAGATCCAAATCGTGCAGGAACGACAGGTACTTTTGTTACTTCTAGAGATGTTATAGTTTCTTCTGGAAACGAGCAATACATGCGCTCCAGAAACACACAATTTGCTGCAAATAATCTAAAACCACTAACAAGGTTTTATCAGTTCTTTGATGGAAATGGTTCCGTTGACTTTATACCAAAATTATTAGAAATTTCCAACGACGAAACTCTAACAACTTATGGATCTGTTGGATCATTTGAAGTTGGAGAAACTGTACTTGGATATGATGGAGAAAATAATATAATCTCCTTCAGACTTTGTTCCGGCAATCATAAAGAAGGAACCTATAATTCTCCAAGTAAAACATTTAACATAAATCCATATGTAAAGTCGGAAAATCTTTCATCATCTTATAGTCAGTCCTCCAAAGTTCTTAACATTGATGTTTTAGCACTGTCTGAAGAAGCACAAGGAAAATATTCTGGATATATTAAGACAGGAGTTAAATTGGTAGGACAAACTAGTGGTGCCATTGCTTTTGTAAAAGATTTAAAACTTATTAGTGATAATTATGGAGATCTGATTGGATCTTTCTTCCTTAGAGATCCAAATACATCTCCAGCACCATCAATTAGAATCACCACCGGAACTAAGACTTATAAATTAACAAATAGTTCAACTAATGCTCAACCTTTACCAGGAAGTAAATTAACTTCTGCAGCAGAAACTTCTTATAGATCTGAAGGAAGATTTGAAGTTCGTCAGCGTCAAACAACAAGAGTAACTGCTGAATTCTATGATCCATTGGCACAATCCTTTAGTGTTGGTGGAAATATTGAAGCTCCAAATGCAATTGGGCAGAATGATGATGCTAATGGGGCATTTTTAACTGCTGTAGATTTGTTCTTTGGTAACAAACCATCAGGAAATGATCCTGTAAGAATTGAAGTCAGAACGGTTGAACTCGGTACTCCAACGAGAACTATTATTGGAAAACCAGTTACTTTAGTACCTTCAGATATAACTACCTCAACAACAGGTGAAGTAGCAACAAAGGTAACATTTGAGTATCCAATCTACTTAGCACCTGGTCAAGAATATGCAATTGTTGCTGTTGCAGAAACAACTGATGAATATGAGTTGTGGATTGCGGAAATGGGTGAAAGAACTGTTAACACCCAAACATTACCAGATGCAGAAGCGGTAATTTATTCAAGACAATTTGCTCTTGGAAGTTTGTTTAAGTCGCAGAATGGATCTATTTGGACAGCAAATCAGTATCAAGATCTTAAGTTTAAACTTTACAAGGCAAACTTCACATCAAATAATGGTACTGCTTTCTTCTACAATCCATCTTTAGATCAAAGTAATGGATATGTAGAAACCTTAGGGAACAATCCTGTAACGACGCTACCAAAAACAGTAAATCTTGGTATATCTACAATTGCTGCTGGAGATGGAAATATTGGAATACTTACAGTAGGTAGAAAAATAGCAGCATCTAATGGGTTTGATGGTTATGGTTATATTGTTGGTACAGGAAGTTCTGTTTCTCAAGTAACAATCACTGATGGTGGAACAAATTATCCAACAGGAACAATTGCAGATTTGGAAACAACAAACATCGTTGGTAATGGTTCCGGATTAAGATTATCTGTAACCGCAGGTGCAACGGGAACAATAACTGGAATTGCAGCAACAACTGCAACGGGTAATGGATATCAAGTTGGAGATGTTGTTGGTATTGTAACCACTTTGGGTAGAAATGCGAGATTTACTATATCATCTATTAGTGGATTAGATACTTTGTACTTATCTGGCGTTAAAGGTCAAAAGGATACAAATAAGTCGTTTGCTGTTGGTGCTGGTGTAAGTTACTATAATGATTCTGGTGTTATTGTTTCATTAGCATCCACTACCATTACTAATAGAACTACAGAAGGAACGGGTTTGAATTCTGGTAATCGTCTTAGAATTAATCATTTTGATCATGGTATGTATTCATCTTTGGATAAAGTAAAACTTACAAACATATTACCAAGTGACTCACCTACCACACTTTCTTCGCAACTATCTATTGATGAGTCTGCGACTATCAGTGTAGCAAGTACCGCAGGATTTGAAACATTTGAAGGTGTCTCTGTTGGACCAACTACACCTGGATATGTTCTGATTGGTGATGAGATTATTGAGTATAATAACGTTTTGACTGGAACCCTCTCCATTGCTGGTTCTGGAAGGGCTAAAGATTCTACCGTATCTCAACCACATTCTACTGGATCTTTGGTTTACAAATATGAACTTAATGGTGTTTCTCTTAGAAGAATTAATAATGTTGAGCACGATGTTGATTCCTTAGGAAATGCAATTGATGGATATCATGTGGAAATTGACATGTCAACAAATGGGTTGGATAGATCTGCTGATCTTAATGGAAGATCGCAATTATCTTTCAATTCCCAAGAATCTTTAGGGGGATCAAATTGCAAAGCGACTGAAAATATTCAATTTAATGAAATTGCACCATATTATAATATTCTTACACCAGGATCTTCTACTAGTGTGACTGCTAGTGTTAGAACTGTAACAGGAAGAAGTGTTAATGGAACAGAAACTCCATTTGTTGATAATGGTTTTGAAACTGTCCAACTCAATCAAGTTAATAGGTTAAATTCTGTTAGAATGGTTGCTTCTAAAGTAAACGAGACTAATAGATTAACTTATCTCCCAAGAAATAGATCTCTTACGACGGGTATTTCGTTATCCACGTCGGATAACAACTTGTCTCCAATAATCTATACAGATAATTCTATAACAGAATTTAGACTTGATAGATTAAATAGTCCAATAACAAATTATGCCACAGACAATAGAGTAAATTCTCTATTCTTTGACCCACACTCTGCGGTTTATGTATCAAATACTGTCAACTTAGCACAAGCATCGACATCTTTGAAAGTGCTTCTTGCAGCATATAGACATGAATCAGCAGACTTTAGAGTTCTGTATAGTTTGATAAGAGCAGATTCTAGTGAAGTTACTCAGGAGTTTGAATTATTCCCAGGATATAACAATCTGAAACTTACCACTAATGGTTTAGAGGTTATTGACGCAGCAAATAGTGATGGAAGACCAGACAGTTTTGTTCCTGCAAGTTTAGATAACCAATATCTGGAATATGAGTATACTGCAAATAATTTAGACCTCTTTACCGGATATACAATTAAGATTGTGATGTCTGGAACTAATCAGGCATATGCTCCAAGAATCAAAGATCTGAGAACAATCGCACTTGTATGATAAGAGTAGAAGGTCACAAAAATCTCTACAGAGATGAAAAAAGTGGTGCCATAATAAACTGTGACACCACTTCATATAATAGTTATTTGAATATGTTAGAACAAAAACAACTTCAAAAATCCGAAATTGATCGGATGAAAGAAGATATTGATGAAATAAAAAGTCTTTTAAGAGACCTCTTGACAAAAAAATAATATTGTAAGGTCTTTGGTTAATATAAATATTTATAGAAACATATCCTATCTGAATAATGGCGGTATTTGTATCAAACATAGTAATTGAGCAGGGATTTGATTTTGATACTACTTTTATTTTGGAAGATACTACAACAGGAGATTATTTAGATTTAACTAACTATAATGTTGAATCTCAATTAAGAAAAACTTATTCTAGTAATACTGCTTATTCTTTCACATCAGCAATCACCGAAGCTGAAGTTGGAAATGTCCAAATATCAATGGGATCTACTTTAACTTCTACTATAAAATCTGGAAGATATGTATTTGATGTAAAAATAATTAGTTCTGGAGGGACAATATCTAAAGTTGTTGAAGGATCTGCTTTGGTAAGACCGGGAGTAACTAGGTAATGTCACCAGTAAAGGCTTCTACATTAATAGCATCGCCAACAGTAAAGGCTAGAGTAGGTCCTCAAAATGTAACTCGCGTTCTTTCTAACGCATCATCTCCTCCAGCAAAATTAATAGATCTAAATGATGTAAATTCCGATTCTCAGAATATTGATGGACTACTCCTAGTTTGGAATCTGGAAAATGAAACTTTTATAATGACAAGTGTCATTGATAATGAGGTAAAAATAAGTGATCCATCCGAATCATACAGTGCAACCACCGGAGCACTTGTTGTTTCTGGTGGTGTTGGAATTGGAGGAAATTTAAATGTTGCCGGAATTGCAACTTTTGGAACGGGAACTGTTGTAATAGATGGAGACAATGATACTATTAATGTTGGAACAGCAGTAACTATTAGTTCCTCTGAGGGTATTTTTACACCTGCATTACAGGTTAATGGTCAATTTAAAGCAGAAAGTCTTAATATATCTGGAATATCAACATTAGCATCCAATGGTGGGATTACTACTACCGGAGGAAACCTATATGTAGGTGAAAATCTAGAAGTTGCTGGAACATCTAATTTTATTGGAACAGCGACTTTTAGAGGTGGCACTATAAATCTTGGTGATGGTAATACTGATGATATCAATGTTATTGGAGAGTTTATATCAAATTTAATACCAAATGTAGACGATACCTATAATTTAGGATCCTCTACAAAAAGGTGGAAAAACGTCTTTACTTCTGGAATAACAACAACAAATAATCTTTTTGTTGTTGGTGTATCTACGTTTACAAATACGTTAAATATAACAGGATTTGTAACTGTAACTGAAGGACTATATTATGATGCCGATGATTATGATGGTCCGAATGGAATAGCATATTTTGATAATACAGGAAAATTGATAAGTGCCGACAGTTCCACCACAGAAACTTTAACAACAACAAATTTAATACTTACCACAAATGATGCTGGACTGCCTAGGTGGTCTTCGGTCATAGATGGAGGAGAATTCTAATGGCTAAACCATCCACAAGACAAGGACTTATCGATTACTGTTTGAGAAGACTGGGTGCTCCTGTATTGGAAATCAATGTTGATGATGATCAGATAGATGATCTCGTTGATGATGCTATACAGTACTTTAATGAAAGACACTTTGATGGTGTCGAAAAAATGTATTTGAAATATAAAATAACGAGTGATGACATTAATAGAGGTAGAGCAAAAGGTACTGATGGTGTTGGTATTGTAACCACAACTGGTACATCAACTATTGTTGGGACTGCAACAACATTCAGTTTCTACGAAAATTCTAATTATATTCAAGTTCCAGATTCTGTTATTGGTATTGAAAGAATATTTAAACTTGATACTAGTTCTATTTCAGGTGGAATGTTTAGTATTAAGTATCAACTGTTCTTAAATGACTTATATTATTTTAACTCTGTAGAACTTTTACAATATTCCATGGTTAAGTCTTATTTGGAAGATATAGATTTTCTTTTGACGACTGATAAACAGGTACGTTTTAATAAAAGACAAGACAGATTATATCTTGATATAGACTGGGGATCTCAGACAGCGAATGACTTCATAGTACTAGAGTGTTATAGAGCACTAGATCCAGCATCATTTACCCAAATATATAATGATAGTTTTGTCAAGAAGTATTTAACTGCTCTCATCAAAAGACAGTGGGGTCAAAATCTTATCAAGTTTAATGGCGTAAAACTGCCAGGTGGAATAGAACTAAATGGTAGGCAACTCTATGAGGATGCTGAAAGAGAACTTGAAGATATCAAACAAAGAATGACCATGGAATATGAATTACCACCATTAGATTTTATTGGATAATTATGGCACTCAATCCTTTCTTTCTACAAGGTTCCGCTGGAGAACAGTTTTTAATACAAGACCTTATTAACGAGCAGTTAAAAATTTACGGGATTGACGTATATTATCTTCCTAGAAAATTTTTGAAGACCGATGACATTTTGAGGGAAGTTACCTCTTCTAAGTTTGATGATAATTTTATTATTGAAGCATATCTAGACAACTATGAGGGATATGCTCCTGGTTCAGATATAATGACTAAATTTGGATTGAGATTGAAGAATGAAATAAATCTGGTAATTTCTCAAGAAAGATTTCAGGAATTTATAACACCATTTTTACAAGGAATTCAATTTGGAATTGATGGGGGCAATATTACAGATTATGATTTGAAGTTGGTTTCAAGACCTAAAGAGGGGGATTTAATATATTTCCCCCTAGGAGAAAGATTATTTGAAATTAAGAGAGTAGAGGCAGAAAAACCATTCTATCAGTTAGGTAAAACTTATGTCTATGAATTGCAGTGTGAACTATTTGAGTATGAAAATGAAGATATTAACACATCCATAGATGAGATTGATAATACAGTAGTGGATGAGGGTTACATAACAACTTTAACATTAATTCCAAACACTACTAGTGCTACCGCAACCGCATCAATAGGTGGTGCTGGAATGGTTGGAAGGATTGTATTGTCTGATGATGGATATAGTTATAGCACAACACCAACGGTTTCTATTTCTGCTCCAACAAGCGGAACAACTGCCACAGCAGTTGCAATAACAAC
>Ga0070751_1000407_pt1 | contig 28144 bp, 35 predicted proteins | sample VirMetDEL_Aug_28_FD_78514 | JGI IMG/M metagenome (GOLD analysis project Ga0070751, IMG submission 78514) | Aqueous microbial communities from the Delaware River and Bay under freshwater to marine salinity gradient to study organic matter... | ecosystem: Environmental > Aquatic > Marine > Coastal...
ATGCGGCTTGAGCTTGGGGACCATGTTCGGAGGAAGTCGTCCCCCGTATCTCGTCATCCTGTTCGCGTCGGTCGTCGTCGCCGCGAGTCGTTGGGCTCTCCGCGCGACCTCTTTTCCGTAGTCTGCTTTGAGTTGCTTCGCGGTGCGACCGAAGGGAACATGTAAATAAAGGCCGCCGTCTTTTCGTCGCCTAATGTTACGCGTTGATGCTCGTAGTAAATATTTACGCACATCATACGGACCCGAGGTCCCGATTCCCCCGCTCCCCATCCCTTGCTCTACCATGTGAGCGAGAATCGCCGTCGATGGAGACGCGGGGAGGCCGCAGACGAACCCGCGCTCTGTGAGGTCTCGAACCTGTAGAGATCGCTTGTACGCATCGAGAGACGTGTTTAACTTCTTGCGCGCTTCGGCGGTCCACTCTGCGAGCACGAGATCCGCGAGGACTCGCGAGCGTCGTCGTGCTTCTTCTCCCGAGAATCCGAGGGCTTCAAGGATCTGCGCTCGATTTACTTCGATCTGTGGCATTTCATCCCCCTAAGAATTCGAGGGAGCAATGTACTTGAATCGGGAGTAAAAGCGGGGTCTCTGTCGCTTGTTTATGTTGTTTCACCGAGTCGCGGTGGACGTGGGGATGATCTGCGACGTAGTACCGAGGCCGCGCGAAATAGGAGACGCTGTATCGCGTACCTTGTGAGGGCGCAGAGCCCAACGCATCACCGAGCGTGAAATCGAGCTCCCCGTTATTGGTGACGGTGAAATCAACTCCTTCGCTCAGCGCGTCGGCCTCCGAGCTCGTGCCGTCAGCGTTCGCTTTTTGTAGACGCAACACGCGCGCCTCTGTAAGCCCCGTAGAGAGGTCTAGCGTGCGCGCTTGGATGGGGTAGCGCAGCCCCTCGACCGCGTTCGCTGTTCTCGCGCGCGTCTCACGATATACGCGGACACTATTGAGCACCGTGAAGCGGTCGCCGTATGCGGGGAGATGTTCAGGAAGCGTAGAGATTTGGACCATCCCACGCGCATATTCACCATACACCGCGAACGCCTCGGTCGTTGATGAGGACGCGGTGACGATCGCGCGGATCTCTTGCGCGCTGTGCCAGAAGTACCCCTTACCGTCGCAGAGCGCGCAGTCGGGTCGCGCTTCCCCCGTCACCTGATCGCTTGACGCATAACCCAGAGAGAGCGAGAAGTCGCTCGAGTCACGCGCACAAGGACACTCCGCGCACTGTTCCCAAGAGAGATCGACCCCCTTTGTAAAGATCAGCTTACGGAACTTTTCCGCGTCGAAGTCGAAGCGCGGTCGTAACTTCGAGGGAGCGCGCGCGGGAAACGTCGACATTAGATCACCCCGAACTGAGTAACGCGATACTGAGAACGAAGCCCCGTCATCAAGAGCTTGTACTGTTTATCGAGGTTCTCCGCGCGTGCGGAGTAACCTGAATACATCGCGCTTGAAGTCGTGCCGACGCTCGTGCTCAGAGAGTCGACGCTTACAGACTGCGACGCGATACCCGCGCCGAGGATCAAGTCACCCGCAACATGGAGGAGCAACAACGTCGCCGCCTTCACCGCGACCGCTTGCTTTAGATCTGCGGGGAGCGTGTCCAACGTCCACGCGATCACGAGATCCTCTCCGAGCGCGCTGTCAATCGAGAGCTTAAAACCGTCGTTGCCTCGAGACGTGACTTTTACGGATGCTTGATCCGTAGTCACGAGATACGAGAGAAGCACACGACTCGGGAGCGTCACAGAGACCTCGGTTTCTCCTGCGGGGATCGTCGCCGTCCCCGTGCGCTCGTCAAAACCCGCCGTGTAATCAAATTCAAAATACGCGGGGATATAGTCCCGCGATTCATAAATGCCGAAGCCCCCCATCAAGGGGACTCCAGCGCGGAAGAAATAAGAGCCGAGTGACTCCGAGCTCGGGATCAAATGGATTTGTCCGTGAGTCGTCGAAGTCGCCGTGAGCCAGCTCGTCGGAATCTCGACAGACTGGAACGATCCGAATCGGATCGCCGCACGCTGAAACGAGATCACGGGTCGATAGTCGAGACGAAAGGGCCAATAACTATATTGACCTTGACGCTCCGCGTCGTGGCGCTCTTGCGTCACTTGGAACGGTTCGACGTTGATCCCGAGGTCGCTCTCTACGTGGCGGATCGCGGCTTTTATTGATTGGGTATATATGAGATCGGGGTAATCCGTCCCATCGTCGAGAGTGAGATCGATCCCGAGTAACACCGTATCCTTGATAAAGTCCGATGTGATTTGTGTGTAGATACCCATGAATCGACCTCTCCGTCTCAGTCCTCTTTTTTACGTCGGCGCGACTTCTTCGGAGGCTTCGGAGGCTCCGACGCTCGCGCAGTGAACCCGATCGCGTCGGCCCATTGATCAAGCGCGCTCTTCGCGAAAGCGTTCAAGCGACTCTCGTCAACGAAGCCCTCCGCGTCGATGTGAATCACACCTCGACCCGAGCCCACGTCGAGCGCGCATCCTCTGAGATTGTCATGTTGCCAACGCATCGCGAACCCTTAATTAAACGGTCGTGTCAAGCATGCCCGAAGTCTGAGTGACTCCCGCGTTCTGGAGAACGTAGCACTTTGAGGGGACTTTGACGATCGGAGCACCGAAGAGCATCAAGAGGAACGGCTTCGCGGTCGCGGTCTCTGCGAGCGGACGACGGAAGAAGTCGAGGAGTCGAACGAACTCCATGACCGTGGGGTCGTGCTGTACGAAGACGATCTTTGAAGTGTTCGGAATCACCGAGTTATCATCGATGAACACAGTCGGCGCGCCGCTCGCGTTCTTGATCTCTCCGATGAGTCGCGCCGTCGAGTAGTCCACCGCGCCAGCCGTCGCCGCTTTGTCTGTGCGATAAATCTTGTAAAATACGGCGTCCGCTTGGTCTGCGAGTGTGATCGTGACCTTCTCGCTAAGTGCCACCTCAACAGCCGCGGCGCTGTTTACGGGCGCGCTGAATCCATCATTCGAGACGGAGACGATTCGATAACCGTAGAACCCCGCGTCATCACCAGTAAACTTCCCATCAGTTCCCGCCGCCGCGACTGAGCTGATCGTCGCACCTACGGGCGCTGCCGATGAAGACGCGGCGCTCGGTGCGCTGTATGCGTTGAAAAGGAAGGGCGCAGACTTCACGGGGACGGGTCCGTAAGGGCTCATGATGTTGAGCTCTTGAACCCCATAGGTCAAGCCGTCCGCCGCGCGGAGTGACGCGAATTGATCGTGTCGACCAAACTGAACCGCGAACTTGATCAACTCCGCATGGATACGGGGCTCGACGTAGATGCAATCAGGGCGACCGAAGCGCGGCGCGCTTTGGATCTCGGAGAGCACTTCTTGAAGAAGTCGAGGAGTCGGTGACTTACCGCGTAGATCGAACGTATTCGCGCCGCTGTTGTGGCTCTCGATTTGCTCGATGATGCCGTCGAACGCGAGCGGGTTGACGTCCTCTTTCGCGTGCCAGAGTGAGCGCTCGAGCTTCTGCATGAGTCGCAGAGTTCCGCGCTCGGTCTCCGCCGCGATCGCGTTCGCGTTGTTTCCGATGAGTCCATCGAGTCCCGCTACTTCGGTAACCTCGCGACGCTCTGCGAGGTACTTCACGCGGACGCTCTTGCGCTCGTACTCGGAGCGGTTCGTCGTTCCCGCGCTGCCTTCAGCGATGAAGGGCTCGAGATCAAGCCCGTGATCATTGATCACCGCGTACTCGTGGAGTGTGTTGGTTACGCTGATCTTAGGGATCGAGGGCCAGAGCGCGAGCTCTTTCATCGTGTACGTCGCTGAAGAGAGCGTGTTCTCGATAGACTGCGGGACGAGTGGGCTCAAGTTGCCAGCATCGCCGCCGCTTGTACCCGCCGCGCTTTGATAACCGATGTCTGCGCTCTTTCGGAGTGCGCTGTTGAGTGCCGCGAGATCCGCGACGTTTACCATTTGGTTTGCTTCAGGAAATGAATACATATTTCCGTGTCCCCTTAGTCTAAGTCGATAATGTGAGAGATCGCAGAGACAGGGATCCCCGCCTCGAGTTGAGTGATCGCGGTGCGGACCGCGCTTTTACGTTGTGCGTCGATGCTGGAATCTTGAAGCATCTTCAAGCCCTTACGAATCACGTCGCCGCGTTGCGGTGCGGCGGGGGTCTCAGGAGCAGAGTTCACAGGTGCGGAGGTCACTGCGCGCGGTGCGAGCGGTTGTCCGCGTAGCGCGTTCAGCGACTTCTCCATGTCCTCGCTCATGCCCTTCATGCCCTTCATCTCGGACACCATCGCTTCAACGCCTTTTAGAACCGCGTCCATGCGCTTATTCATTTCCGCGATCATCTGGTCGGTGTTATCGGCGAGCGCCTTCATCGCGTCGCGATAATACGCTTTTTCAACGTCGAGGTCTTCGTCGTCCTCGAGGTCAAGTTCTTCGTCGTCGAGATCGAAGAGTGAGCGTTGATCGTCCTCAGACATCATCTCTTCGTCGTCCTCGATCATCATCTCTTCTTCGTCGCGAGGTTGCATCGCTTTAGTCAGTGCGTCGAGGGCCTGTGTCAAAGCATCAGCCTCGACCGCGTTCGCCTCGTCTACACTGCTCTCTACTGAATAATCATCGAGGACCGAAGGGTCGACGCCCTTCCCCTCGAGGTGCTTTCGTAGATCTTTGAGCATCGTAGTCTCCAAGAATTCGGGTTTATGGTTTTGTGAGTGTATCATAGTTTAATTATCTGTGTGTGACGTTGCTTTTTGCGAGGGTGATCAAGCGCTCAACGAGCTCGTCGAGTTTTCGATCCTCGGCGTTCGGCATACGCTCGCGGAGTAGCTTCCGCACTTGGTCGCTCGTCAACATCTTCTTCTTAGGCTCCGCGCCATAGGTCGCAGAGCTGAGACGACGGTCAAGGCTCTCTTGAACAAGCGCACTCATCGCCGCGTCTGCGTCAGGGATCGAGGGCTCTTGATAACCGACGTTCGCCCCGATACTCCGCGCGATGAGTTCAAGGTTAGTGTGAGGATTGACGGGCATCGCGGTTATTGCGACATTGAGCACGCGCGCCTTGAGAATCCGCTTGTTGTCGAGCGGGTCACGCAGTAGCACTTGACCCTCGACACTGAAGCCGAGGGACCGATCACCCCCCGCTTTCTTCATCGCCGTCGCGGTTTCGTAGACCTGTTGTCCGAGTTTCTTCGAGAGGTAGAGCACACCCTCGACGCGAGTGCGTCCCTCGTCCACAGGTTCAATTTTCACGGGGTGACCGAGGACGGCGGCGGGGCCTTGCTCGTGCTCGTGATTGAACCACCCATTTTCTAAGAAGTAGGACCAGTCGATCCCGTCTTGCTCGACGACCTCGCCCTCGAGGTCCATGTCACGGGTTGAGCAGATCCCCCCGATCATCGCCTTCGCGGGACGGTCGTCTTCTGCCTCTGCTTTTACGAGGTCTCCGAGATCCAGAGGAACCCAACGCGCGAAAGAGTCAAAGCTCTTCGTCACCGCTTCCTCGATATCATCAAACAGGAAATCATGATCCTTGAGCCAGTCGCGGAGCTCGTCGGCGCTGAAGTGCTCCGCGCTCGCTCTGATACTCTGGATCTCACTCACCCCGTCCTTGATTCCGAGAATCATCGTCAAACCCTCGGGAACCCCCTTCGGCTTGAATCTCCGAAACTCGTCATATTGTGACGGGTCACTTTGTCGCGCTGCGTGTTCGTTCTTGTATGGCATTCAATCTCCCCTTGTTATCCCCATGATTACAGTGTTCAGACCCGACTCCCCCTCGATGAGTAGAGGAGCCGTCCCGCTTTTAATAGTTACGGACGCCTTGTCACCCGCTCGCGCTAACGCGGCTTTTAGGTACTGCGGATTTACGCGAAACTTTGGCGCGCCGCTATCCGACGCGGGGATCGAAGCGACCTTGTACTTCTTGCCGCCCTTGCTGCCTACACTGATATCATAAGCGTCTCGGCTTTCGTTGAGGTCGAGGTCTACATAGAAACCCTCTCCCGCACCCTTGCCCTTGACGCCTACGAGCGCCGACGTGATCGCCTTAATCGCGCTACGGTCGAGCGTCATCACGGGGTTTGATTCAGGGATCGCTTGCACAAAAGGCGGCGGCGTTCCCTCGAGCTGCTGGCCCGTCTTCGGGTCCGTAGATGTGCGGTCCTCTTGTGATCCCCGCGTCTTCATAAATACGATGTTCTTCCCGTCCGTCGTCCCGAGAATATCTCCGTCTCTCATGACACCCGACATCGTTGCTCCCCAACGGGGGTGCTCAGACATCTCCGCGCTGATCGCACCCGTAAGCGCTTTGAGGTCCTTCGCGCTCAGATCCTCGAATCCTGAGATGCGAGGAGCCGCGCTCACGCTGTCAACGCTGTCACTTTGGACATGAGGCCGCGCCGCGAGACCCTCGAGCCGTATCGTGTCTTTGAGCTCGTGAATCTTCTTCCCAACATCAGCAGTCAACGCGTGCTCGTAGCCCCGATTGAAATCTTCCCTAAAGCGTACACGGTCGAGAAGGTCGTCACCCATAGCATAAAACGCCTTAGAGTCTGGATCTTCTTTGTTATGCAAATCACCCGCGACGAGTCCCTCGAGGAGCTCTTGCGCGTTCCCCGCGCGGAGTGCGTCGAGAATGTCGAGCGCTCTTATGCTTCGCTCTCCCGCTGTGAGCCCCGACACGTCTAGCACTTTTGCTCCTTGCCCTTTGGCGGGACCCTCGAGGACCGCGACAACGATCGCTTGCCTCTTGGGATCGTAACCGATCGCAAAGGGCGCGTTAGGGGGCGCGAGTTCGCGGAACGTGGCTAAAGTCCCGCCCGTCTTGTTCCCGTCTGCGGGTTTAAGCTTGATCTTCGTTCTCGTATCTTCTGCGAAGAGGCGCGCCGCTCGGGAGATTGCGCGTTCATTGTCGTCGATGGATTGCGCGAGCTCGGACTCGATGTCATAGATCGCGCTGTCTCGATTCGCCGCCGCATAAGACAAGTAGTCTTTCTCACGCAGAAGCGCCTCCGCGTTGATGCTGCCTCGCACGTCCATCGGTAGAGACTCATTCTCGAGTCGTGGATCGTTGCGCTTTTTTCTCCCTCTCTCACGAGCTTCGTTTCGTGCGGCGATTGCTTCTTGCTCTCTTTTGCGCTCGAGCTCTCTGCGCTGTTCTACGCGCTGCGCTTCAAGGATCCTCTCGCGTCTCTCCTTCTCTCTCCGTGCTTTCTCTTTCTCCTCGTTCTCTCGCCGCCGAATTTCATCGAATATGAGATCTGCGAGATCACGGTCTCCGAGAACGGGATCCGCGAAGGTATGTCGCGCCCTCGCGCTCTCGCGCTTTTGGTCCGCGATCTCACGAAGTCGCGGGACTTCCTCTGTGAGTCTCTCGTACTCCTCGCGGTTTCTCTTATCCCTTTCAAACCCATCTCTTTCATTTAACCTCCGCTTCGCGCGCTCTAATTCTTCGCGCGCCGTGTAAAACTCGCGCAATGCGCCCGAGAAATCCGCGTCGACGGCGCTCGCGTGATCCCCTTGTACTTGTGACAGCGTCGAACCGAGCAGCTTCAAAGTCGCAGTGTCATAAGAGCCGAGACTATTGGGACCCCGATCACGGAGAAGTTTTAACGCTGTGATATTCTCCTCAAAAACGTCAGCTCCATGAATCACGCGAAGCACTGCGTCAGGCTCAAAATCAAGAGCTAAGTTCGTAAGTTGCTCACCGAGATCTGCGAAAGTAGTATCCTTATCAATCTTCACACGACGGAGCGCCGCCTCTGCTATGCGGCGTTGATTTGTTTCATCTATCTTGAGCCTCGCGCGCCCCTGCGTTTTTTGGGGGTCGCTATATGACACACCAAAGAACTCCGCGAGACCCTCAAGGAGTTCGTGTTTCTTCTCTGGGGGGAGACGATAAAAGCTCCCTATATAATCCGTATCTCCCCCTTCTCTATGATCTAAAACCGTAGTCATCACGAGACCTAAGACGGCGGTGAGTCGGTCAATTATCTTGTCTACGCGCTCTTGTTGCGGCGAGAGGTGCTTAAGGGGCTTCCCTGCCAAATAGTCTCGTAACGCATCCACCTCGGGCCTAGAAGCAAGGAGCGCCGTTCTCTGTAGGTGCTTGTATTGCTCAGTGACCTCACCGAGAATCTTATCTCTCAGGGTTTCCGTTTTGGGCTCAGGGGTCTTCGTTTCGGGCTCAGGAGTCTTCGTTTCGGGCTCAGGAGTCACCGCTTCTTTTTCTACACCCCCCAGAGCGAGCAATCGTCGACGTACCCGAGCAATCTGTTTCTCGGTCGCGCTCCCCGCTTTCATCTCTTCAAGTAACGCGGACACCTTCGCACGTTCCGCGCTCAGCTTATCCTTGACGCCGTGAACCTCGTCAAGCGTTGCCGCGAGCTCTGCTTTCGTCGTCTCGACGACCTCTCCTTTACGCGGTCCGTCGTCAATCGTATAGGTGACCTTATCACCATCGACCGCCGTGATGTGACCATGAAACTCCGCGCCGCTCTCTGTGTGTAGCGCGAACTTTGTCCCCTCGATCAAGTGCGATTCGTCAAACGCGTGCTTTCCGCGATGCGTATGCTCAACCTTGTAGATGTAGCGATAACGTCGCCCCTTCGGGGTCATGTACGGGATTCTCTTGATGTATCGATGACCTACGCCTTTGAACAGCGCACGCACGAACTTCGCCAATGTAAACGGCATCTTATGGGCTCCTTTAATAGACGACCGAAGGATCAAGATCCTCGGGGTCTAGGTGTTGGGAGAGGTCGAACGGGGGAACGACCTCACTTTGTAAATCGGGATATAGTAACTTCGCGGCGTAGATCGCGTTTAAGTGCGCCTCAACATTGAAAACGGAGGCTCCTCGGACGTAGTAACCCGAGAGCGCGGTGAGCTCTTGGGCGTAGATCTCGAGGACCTCTTCGTCTCCCTCAAGCGTGAAATCGCAGAAAAAAGGAGACATCTCCCATTGTAGACGCACGCGAGCACGTCGCCCTCCTCGCTGGAGTCTGATCTCTAAGTTACTCATGCTTCGTATACCCCTTAAGTATCGCGTAGGTGACGAGGAAGTGATGAGGGTCACGGAGTGCGAAGTCCGCGAGCTTCTCGGCGGCTGCGTTCGGTGACGAGTTACCGAAGAAGTTCTCGACTCCCACGCTCACGAACTCGCTCGCTCCGTCACCGTAAAGCTTCCCCGCGTATAGGCTGCTGTATTGATCATTGAAACAAAGCTCCCCTTTGCCCGTGTAATCCGTATGTTGACCCTTTTCGACGCGCGTTAAATGAGACATCGTAACCGCTTGATGAATCGCCACTTGATAAGGCTTCACCGTAAGCGGCCCCGAGTAACCCCGATGATTCCCCTCCAGCGTGTGCGCGAGTTCGTGCGATGCCTCGCGTAAAGATGCCTTATTTAGATTGATGCTACCGTCTCGGGGGTCTTGAAACGCGCGCTTTCTCTTTGTGAGTTTGATCGAAATCATCTCCGAACTACGCTCAGGATACGCCGCTTGAAACACGTCCTCGACGTGCGCGAGTCTGAGCGCGGCGACACCTACGAGTTTACTCTTCGTCCTCAGTTTGTGCGACTTGTGCGGCCTCGGCTGAAACTTCTCCGTAGCGAGGATACCTGCACAACTTGCGCGAAGTGCCTCCACGAGTCGAGGCTTCATCGCCGCCGCGCGACGTGCAAACTCTCGCTCTTCGCTCTCGAGCTTCTGTTGATCGAGGGTGTTTCGGTGATCAAGTAACCCTTGATACTGAGGATTCAATTTTTCAAAGTGCCGCCATAGCTCAGACGCGGAGAATCTCTGCCCCCGCATAAAAGAGAACTCCTGAACAATCGACTCGACGCCCTCATAGAACTCCGAGACAAAATCGGGGTCTCGACGAAACGCGAGACGAAGGCGCTCTTTGTATTCGTTCAAGGTTTCCGACATGCGCGGCAAATAGACCTCTTGCACCCCGTTCTCTTTGGCGTAGTCGCTGAGCGCTTGCTTATACGCTTCCTTTTGTTCCTTAAGCGCCTCGAGTTTCCTTAGTTTCTGCTTCGCTTGTAAGTTGCGATCAATGTGCGTATCTCCTCGCATCTCCTCAATCAGCGCGAGCACCGCTCGATTCTCCTCCGCTGAGCGGCTCAGCGCCTGATTATACATTGCGCTCGCTTGCTCGAATCCCTCGTGTCTCAGGTTCGAGAGTCTCTCGTTCATGAAACGGTCTAACGCCGCGCCCGAAAAGCGGAACTCTTTCGCCTTGCGCTCTAAGAACTCGGGAGTAACGCTGTGCTTCTCGATGAGGTCCCGCGCGAGTTGACTCTCCGCGACGGGTTCAGGCTCAGGAGTCACCGCTTCTTTTTCCACGCCACCCAGAGCGAGCAGTCGTCGACGTACCCGAGCGATCTGCTTCTCGGTCGCGCTCCCCGCTTTCATCTCCTCGAGTAACGCCGACACCTTCGCACGTTCTGCGCTCAGCTTATCCTTGTATCCGTGAACTTCGTTCAACGTCGCCGCGAGCTCTGCTTTCGTCGTCTCGACGACCTCTCCTTTACGCGGCCCGTCGTCAATCGTATAGGTCACCTTATCACCATCGACCGCCGTGATGTGACCATGAAACTCCGCGCCGCTCTCTGTGTGTAGCGCGAACTTTGTCCCCTCGATCAAGTGCGCTTCGTCGAACGCGTGCTTCCCTCGATGCGTATGCTCAACCTTGTAAATGTAACGATAACGGCGACCCTTCGGCGTCGTGTACGGAATTCGCTTGATGTACTTGTGACCCGCGCCTTTGAACAGCGCACGCACGAAACGACCTAACTTAAACGGCATGTGTCAAGCCTCCCTTGATAGTATGCGGCGAATCTCGTCGCGCGCGGCGTCTCTGCGCTCTCGCGTTTTGTCGTGCTCTGCGTCCTTGTACGCTTGAGCTGCGGCTTCGAGGTCTGCGCGTTCTCTGCTTGGTTCAAGCGTTCGTACATGTCCCCTTATGTAGTCCTGAAGAACTCCGTCGCGTTTTCGACTGCTCGCCGTGCGCTTACCCGCTCGCGTTACGTCGCTTTCCCCCTCTGCCGTGTATTCGAGACCGTGCAGTATATCTTCAATCCTCTTTCTCTCTTGCGCTTGGGGGTCTTTGGAATCCGCGACGCGCAAGAGTCGCCGCCCCTCCGCGAGTTCCTTATTGCGACGTTCTCTGTTATATCGAGTGACTGCGGGATTCCTCGGAACCTTTGATTCTCCGAGGTATGCGCGATCTCTGATCCTTTGTGTCTCGACATCTTCCCGCGCTTCTGCGAGCTTTATCAAGCGCTCCCCCTCTCGCCTCATGTACTCATACGGCTTCTCATCGGGCTCCCTCTCACTAGGTAGCGCGAGATCATGATAAGTGGTGAGATCATAGTGTTCGCGTTCGGCCTTCTCCCTGATCCGAGACGCCTCGATCGACAAACGATCTTTCTTGTCCCGCGCCACCTGTGACGCCCTCTCCGCCCGTTTTTTCGCGGGTAAGAGCGCATCCTGAATCTCATTCACTCTCTGAAGCGCCGCTCGCGAGAGTGGTTTCGTCGTGGACTCGTTTTCAGTAAATTCGCTATAAATCTCATGTAATTCTCCCCGAAGGCGTTCCTCTTCTTCGCTCTTCGGTAGGTCGTCAAGGCTTATATAGTGAGGTTGTTTGTCGACTGCCCTATTCGCCGCGAGGACCTCGCGCTCGAGTTCTCTTATCCGAGCGTTCAATCTGCGCGACTTCGGCTCCTCTCGAAAGAGAGGAAAGACACGTTTCTCCTCACCACCCAGAGCGAGCAGTCGTCGACGTACCCGAGCGATCTGCTTCTCGGTCGCGTCCCCCGCTTTCATTTGTTGGAGTTGCTCGGACACCTTCGCGCGTTCCGCGTACAACTTGTCCTTGTACCCGTGAACCTCGTTCAGCTTCGCCGCGAGCTCTGCTTTTGTCGTATCGACGACCTCTCCTTTACGCGGTCCGTCGTCAATCGTATAGGTGACCTTGTCACCATCGACCGCCGTGATGTGACCATGAAACTCCGCGCCGCTCTCCGTGCTCAACGCGAACTTTGTCCCTTCTACGAGGTGCGCTTCATCAAACGCATGTCGTCCTTGATGCGTATGTTCAACTTTGTAAATGTAACGATAGCGCTGCCCCTTCGGGGTCATGTACGGGATTCTCTTGATATATCGATGACCTACGCCTTTGAACAGCGCACGCACGAAACGACCTAACTTAAACGGCATGTGTCAAGCCTCTTCTGGACGACGAAGCCGCCCGTCTTCTGTTACGATGAAACCCTCGGGAACTGTGATTGTATCACACCGACAATTCGGATGAATCGGGAAGGTCGTCGCCTTCCACTCGGCGCGAGCGCGTCCCACGTTCACCCCGTTCGCGGTGAGCTCCTCAACTGTGAACACGCGCGGCGCGCCGTTCTCGGTGAGCAGATCAAGACAGTACTCGCACGCATTCGACTCGGGCACGCGAGCGACCCGCGCCGCGTCTCCGTAACCCTCGACCGCCGCGATCACGCGCCCTTCGTTGTGCGCTCCTTGGAGCTCGGTTTGTGCGATGCGTTGCCAGTTGTGAGAATAATACTTTGTGCGATCCGCGAGCGTTCCCGCGAGTCGACGCGCGTCGCGCCCCGTCGCGCTCTCGTTGGCGGCCTCTTCTCTGAGGATCTCGAGCATCTCTTGACGCTGAGCGGGGTTAACCTCATCGATGATCTCTTGACCCCTCCAACCCTCCGCCGCGACGAGCTCGAGCTCTTCGCTGAGCGCGTTTCCGAGTCCTCGGATGAACTCACCCGCTCGAAGCGCTAAGCGCTCATAAGCTCCCCGCTCTGCGGTGCTCATCCAGTCAGGCGCGGGGGGAGGTGTTCTCGGTTCAAGATCCTCGGGAGGCTCGGGAGGGTCGGGGGTATCAGCGGCCTCAACCTCGATCTCTGCGCGTGGCGTGTTTCGTAGGTCGCGGAGCTGCACCGAAACCAGAGGCTCAAACTCCTCGATCCCCAACTCGCGGAGCTCTGCGAGTCGTTCGGGGTTATTTCCGAAGACGTGCCCCGCCGCGAGCATGAACTCGAACGGGGGAACGTCGCCCACTTGTAAGAGGTCCCCGACAAGCTCAGCGTCTCGGAGTTCTGCTAAGCGATCCTCAGACAGTCCCGAGCCCTCTTCCCCGAAGAGCTCAACGAGAAAAGCGTCATGATGCAGCGCGACGAGCCGCGCCGTCTCCTCTGCGAGTTCTTCACGAGTCATCTTCAACTAACCTCTCGAGATCATCGCGCAACAGAGAGAGCCGCGAATCGTAGAGGTCACGCATCCGCGCCGCGATCTCGGTGACGAGGTCGACTTCGCCGCCTCGCGCTTTGATCATGGAATCGACGGACTTCTTCGTCTTTCGTCGAGGGTGATCTTCGTGTAAGAGGTCGTCGTCTTGCGTGTATTTCTTGTTGCCTCCACCCCTCGCGATCTTGAGGAATGCGTTAACGCGAGCATGTGACCAAGAAGCGCGGGTTTGAGAGGGTCGATGGCTCACCGAGAACGCTCCCGAGCCGCGTCGATAAACCGCTTTCAGCTTAGCTAGTGTGACACGTTGCCACGGTTCATCGACCTTCTCGTTGTGCTCTTCAACCTTCGTTTTGAGTGAATCGATCACCTTCTTACGGAGCTTGATCGATTCCGCGCTCGATGCACTCCGCGCCGATCCTTTCGGGTTTTTCTTGGAGCCCTTGACCCGCTCGTGAGGTTCGGCGGGAGTCGACGCGCTCTCCCCCTTACTCATCACCTCCGAGAGCGCAGAGTCTACGACTCGCGGGAGCGCTTGAGTGATGCGCTCGAGGAGCTCTTCAGGGGTCACGCCTTCGAGTTCGTCGGGCGTCGCTTCAAGTGTGATCTTCATTTCTTCTTCGCTTTCTCGTCGGCGCGTTCCATCTGCTCGACGACCTTTTGAGCCCATCGGTCCCCCGCGTCTCCGCCCCAGAGCTGCCACGAGATATAAGACGCGCTCGTCTTATCCCTGTGATGGCCTCGCGTCTTATATTGTCGGTGACGGTTGAAAAAGTTACGCATGCGGCGCACCGAGCGCGGAGACATACGGTCGCCGCTCTTCAGATCGTTCGCGCGTTGTATCCCTGACCCGATCCCGAGCTCCCCCGCTTCTTGGGTCCCGATTCCTCCGCGCTTGTGTTCCTCGCGGAGCTCGAGACCGCGCCGCGCTGCCTCTTGCGCGCCTTTCGGGGGCTTGAAGTCGATGTGTGCATATTTGGCGGGGTACGCCTTCAGAATATCACGGAAGCTCATATCTCTACGCTCACTTTCACGGAGCTACTCAAGCTCTTGTCGAGGTCCTCATCGATCCCCGCTCCCTCTTCCTCGATCTCCGCTTCATCGATCCCCGCGCCCTCTTCCTCGATCCCCGTCTCATCGATCCCCGCGCCCTCTTCCTCGTCCTCACCTTCGAGGGGAGTATCAGGCTCACCGATACCCTGAACGTCCTCCCCCTCTGCGCTCATACCCTCTACGCCTCCCATCTCCTCGCCCTCTCCCCCCTCCATGCTCAACCCTGTAACGTAGGTCTGATTGAGGATGATGTCGCCGCCTTTCTCAAGGGGCTCAAGTCCCGCGTCTGCGCGTACTTCGTTGATCGTTAAGTAGTGACTCACCTCATCGATTCGGCGCTTCTGCTCAGCTTCCGCCGAGGTCACGTCGAGACCCACGAAGCGGAAAGAGAGCTCGGGGTCAATGGGATGAATGATCCAGCGATTAATCCACCCTTGAACCTGTCGCAGAAGCGGACGTAACCCCCGATCCTTTGAAGCGAGGATGCGTTGCTCTGGGCCTCCTTGACTCAACGCCGACGAGACACCCTCCGCGCCGAACACAAACCCGAGCTCAGCGGGGTCAATCTGATAGATCGCGCACGCGACTTTCGTCAAGTACCCCATCCACGTTGAATAGCCCATCTCCTCCGCGCTTTGACCCAAGTTCACCGAGCTTACTTCCTCGTTAGCTTCGGGGTCGAGCTGAAGGATCGGGGTGCGCTTCGCTTGATGCGCGCCCGAGAGCATCGCATAGAAGTCCCTACGGAACGCGCGGAACACTTGGGGGCTCATTTTGCTCTTGATGCTTAGGATTGAGTTAACGTGGATTCCGTTTGTGAAGTTCGCCGCGTTGTAAGTTTCGGCGTTTACTAAGTAAGTGACCACGCGCACGAGCTCCTCGAGTTCGGGGTGACCGTACCCTCGAGAATAAACCCACGTTCGAGGCCGGCGAATCCCGAAGGCGAGCGAATCCGCATCCCACTCCGCGACCTTCTTCCCGTTGATCACTTGCACAAAAGCCGCATCCTCCCAGTCTCTGCGGCCTTCCTTGCGCTCTTCATCGGTCACCGCAGAGCGGCGGATCGTCGAAGCATCGACGGGGATGAATCCCGAGACCTCTCCCCCTCGGTTCTTGATAATCTCGAAGGCGCATTGATCGAAGGTGAGGGAGTCTCTGAGGATCATCCGAATGAAGGACTCGAAGGAATCAGCGCCTCCGAACTTGTACCCCTCGCCGCACGTCTCGAGCCACCTCGTGAGCTCGTTGATCTTTTCGCGGAGCTCGTCGGTCATCTCCGCATCGTTGTCGCGCGCGCTGATCACGAACCCCGCCGAATACTTGTCTTTCTGAGGAGTGCAGAACTCCGCGACTTGGTTAACGCGCGTCTGAATGATCGCAGAGACCACGGGGACGCGGCTCATCTGGCGGAGAATCTCATAATCAAGACCTACGGTCCCCTCATGCTCTGTGGATCGATAAGAGTCACCGTAAGCCGCAGTGCTGTCCCACGGGTTCACGTCGTGCGCGATCGGCTCCGAAGCGCCGACGTTATCCGAGTTCAGAGCTTTCGTGATCAGAGCCTCGGAGATCTCGGAGATCTCGCGCATCTGCTCCAGAAACGAAGGGCGCGGATTCATCGCTCTCATGCGTAATCCTCCTCGATGAAGCGGTAAGCGAACATGATGAACGTCTCGCCCTTCTTCTCATGCCCCTTGAAAGGGCGTCGACGCGTCACGACGCCCTCACCCCACGAGGAATCTCCGAGTCTCCCGTGCGCGTTTCCTTCGATCGTGTGAACGTGGGTCTCTGTCACCTCAAGCGCTCGCGTGATGTGCTGCCCCCACCGCTTCGAGCTCTTCGATCCTACGATCACGATATCGCCGCGCTGGATCTCATCAAGAGGGATATCGCGCTCAGTGCCTCGACAAAACTCGTAAAGTCGATACGTCGAGGGAAGAACGCGCTTACGAATCCCCGCGTCGAGTTCAATATCGCACCACGCGGCGAAAGCACCACACCACGAGAAGCCACCGAGCTTGAGATTCCAAGAATTCAAGTAAGGGTCGTCTTTCCGCCATCCGAGACCCTCGCGGATGTAGCGGATGATCTCGGCTCCTGTGTGTCCGTTAGGCTCTGCGGTCGCTTCGTGAAACTCACCTCGTCGATCTTTGCGAAGTAGTTCCCCGTCCGCGTTCACATAGAGGCCGCGCGGTGGCTCGACGACGTTCAACCTGTGCGCCTCATGCGCTCTTTCGATCGCGCGTTCTATTCGTTCTGTGTTCATTGAGCTCTCCTTTTTCGAGTATAATAACACAATGCAGCCCCTCATTTAGCGGAGGAAAACGACGTGGAGATGAAACAAAGAAACCTCACCATCGTCTTGATTGACCTCGTAGGATCGACGGCGTTCGTTCAGCGCGTCGGCGCGATGAGGGCTGCGGAATGGCTACAGTATCACGACCGCTTAGCGAGGTCTCTTTTGTATCGCTTCCAAGGTCGCGAGATCGATCGGTCAGACGGGTTTTTGTTGTCCTTCGATCGTCCGATCGACGCGCTCAACTGGGCCTTATACTATCAAGCCGAGATCCCACTGAGGACGAGACTCGGCGCGCGGATCGGGATTCACTGGGGCACAGTTGTCGAGGTGCAACAAAACGAGCTTGATGTCGCCGTCGGCGCGAAGCGCGTCGAGCTCGAGGGGATCGCGAAGAACATCGCCGCGAGGACGATGAGCGTCTGTAACGCGGGTCAAGTACTCCTCACACAAGCGGCGCTCGATCGCATCAAGGGCAAGCAGAACCCCACAACCCCCAAAGGAACGCGGTTCGCGTGTGTCGGGTTGTACCGTTTTAAAGGCGTCTCCGAGCCCGTCGCGCTCTACGCCGTAGGCTCAAAGATCGAGGTTCTCCAACCCCCACAAGGAAACGCGAAAGCGAAGCGCATCGGCGGCCCAAAACGGGTTAAGAGTCACGCGAAACATCGACGCTTCCTTGAGTGGTGTCAATGGTTCGTGATTCGCGGGGTCATCGTCTCCGTGATCTACCTCTTCGTGTTACTGTATCCTTTTCTCTCGAACCGAGACGCGCGCGAACTATGGGGCCTTGAGTCGCTCGCGTGGTTCGACTTCATCGTGATCGCCGTTGAAGCGATCAAGGAGGCTTTCTCATGGTTGATCAATCCGACTTAGACGCGAGTAAAGCAAAGCGGGGTTGGTGGTTCGCGGTCGTCTTCCTTCTCGTCGTTGTCGGGCTCGTTGTCTTCCTCGCTCATGTGCAAATCGTAGAGCAGAATCGAGACGTGTTGATCGGGATTCTCGGAGTAATCACGGGCTCGATCTCGAGTATGATGGCAATCGCGAGCGGTCGCGATCCCTCGGAAGTCGAAGACCTCCGCGAGAAGCTCGCGAAAGCGAACGCAGACCGCGAAGCCCTGATCGCACGACTCCGAGACGCTCAAATCCAGTTACAGCTCCACCGCGACCAACTCGCGGACCTGCAATTCTCGATTATCGAGAGGCTCAGTATACTCGCACACGACGTGCAGCGACGCGACCCCGAGCTCACCGAGCTTAAAGACACCGTCGCTCAATGGTTGCCCTCATCAGAGGAGCCCTGAAGGTGCGCAATCTCCGCACGTAGATAGAAAGCCGCTTTCTCAAGATCCTCGAGCGTCGTCTCTTCGGACTTCAAACCCGCTCTACATACGTATTTAACGACGTTTCCTAGATTGAAGTTGAGCTCCCATTCTCGGATTACGTCGATCGCCTCATGCTTCCCGTCTCCTCGATAGTGGTTCGGGTGTTCTACGTTCTGTTTCATGGATTTCCTTGTCATCAAAGGTTAGTGTTTACAGGCACTTAGAGCCGGGGGTCTACATTTCTGTGTAAAAAAGTGTTGACGTGTGAGCAGTATGTGATACAGTTGTATCTGGTTGACGGGTTGGCAAGGGGGCCAACGACACACACACACACAAGGAACATTGAACCATGATTATCATCCCACTCGCAATCTTTCTAAGCCCCGTGATCCTCTGGGGCCTCGCTCACCTACTTAATGTGCTCGGTTGTCTCCTCGTCTCCGAGTAACACACACACACAAGGAATTGACATGTCTTACAATGACCTCTACCCGACGGAGTACGACATCACTCCGCTCACCGATGAAGACCTCCGAGCTCACGCGGACCCGACCCCGAGCTCACGCGGACCCGTTACCGAGATCGAAGGACAAGCGCTCGACGCGCTCGAGGTCCTCGAGATCGTATCCGCGCCCCTAAGCCCCTTTGCGCTCGCACGGCTCGCCATCCGCGCGCTCTCTGCGCTCGCAAGGAGAGCACGATGAAGACGAAGCTCAACGTGAGACTCGAGACCGAAGAGACTCGAGACATCGAGACCGCCGTCTCTCTGCTCCTCGACTCGTGGAGCTTCAAAGTGCATAACCTCAACCGAAGCGCAGCGCTCCGCGCGCTCCTCTACTTCGGGATCGACGCAGTCGCGAAAGGCGATGCGCTGAGCTTCAAAGAGCTCAGCAAAGAGGGACAAAGAGTCCGCGCGCCGGATTGGTTGATCAGCCTCGTCGACGCACTCGCGCAGAAAGAGGGACGCGGACGCACCGCGCTCGCCGCTTCCCTGATTTCCCTCGGCGCTCAAAAGGTGCTAGAGTCTCATGTAACCCGATGACTCTCCCCCTCGGTACGAGGTGAGCCGAGGGGGGAGCGCTAACGCTGACGCGGACGACGACGCTTCTTCTTCTTCCTCGCACGATACTCCCGAGCGTATTCGCGGCTCCTCTTGAGACGCGCTTCGCGCTCTTCCTCCGTCTCCCTGTCCATCTTCGCGCGCCAACGCTCACGCTGTTTCGAGAGACGCGCTTCGCGCTCTTCGGGCGTCTCACGGCGGCGCTGATCCCCACGCGCTAAGCGACGACGTACACGGAGCACCGCGCGCTCTTCACGCGTCAGCTTCTCAAGATACCGTCGCCGCGCTTCACTCTGTCGACGTGACCGCTCTCGACGCTCTTCGTCCGTAGAGTTCTCACGTCGTCTCTTCTGGTACTCACGGTTATACGCGAGGCGTCGCTCTCGCTCTTCCTCGGTCTCCGCTGCCTTCATCAGGCGCATATACTCCCGATGATCCGCGAGGCGTTGCTCTCGCTCTTCGGGCGTCTCGTTGGCGCGTCTTCGTCGCTGATACTCGCGATAATACGCGAGCCGATACTCAGGAGTCCTTGTCATCGATGAGCCTCCGATATCGCTCGCGATTGTAAACGCGCATCCTCGCGAGGCGCTTCTCTCGCTTCTCGGGGGCCTCGTTCGCGCGCCACGTCCGCAAGTACTTGCGCCTTTTCTTGAGTCGCTTCTCCCGCTCCTCGGGTGTCTCGGTAGTTTTGAGCTTGTGCCATCTCCTACGATTGTGCTCGCACTTCTTTACCCGCAGCGCTTCTCGCTCTTCGGGTGTCTTGCTCGCGTAGACTTCCCGCCTTTTCGCGCGCCGCCGCTCTTGTTGCTCTGGGGTCTCCGCCTCGCGGAGCTCCCTTCGCCGCTTGCGATTATACGCGCGCTGATACGCGAGCCGCGTTTCCCTCTCCTCCTCTGTCTCGTTGGCGCGTCTTCGTCGCATATACTCGCGGCGCGCTTCGCGGCCCTTTGATAACCGCGCTTCTCGCTCTTCGGGGGTTTCGTTGGCTCGCAAAAGTCGTTGATACGCGTTCTCCTCTTTGAGACGCGCCGCACGTTGTTCGGGGGTTTCCTCTTTCCTTTTGCGCCGATGATACTCACGTTGATAAGCGCGCCGCCGCTCGCGTCGATCATCCTTGTGCATCGTCGAACTCCTTCAAGAAGCGCGTGCGCGTCTTCGTCACGGGGTTCGCGCGCTGCGCGTCAAGGATCCGCGCAACCTCCAAGTAGAGCGCGAACGCGCGCTCTCTGAGCTCCTCGCACGCGCAGCCCTCCACGAGTTGAGCGTAGAGCGCGCGCTTAAGTTCTGCTGTCTGTTGGGACATCGTGCCCCCTTTCTGTGTTAATGTGTGTCTGTCTAAATACAAAGTGAGGTGATCCCATGATCCGCAGACGATTGAACGCCCAACCCCCCCGACGTGTCGCACCCCCCACGGACCCCGAACTCGAGGACATCATCGATCGACTCCTCAACCCCCCCGAGGACGGCGAGGAGGAGGACGACGATGATGACACGCTCGACGCGATCAGCGCGAGACACGAGCTCCCCGAGCCCTCTCGGTTCAATGAGAAGATCATACGCGATTAACGGTCTACCAAGTCATTAGCGACCCAGAGCGTGACCACGGAAACCACGAGCACGAAGAGCCAAAAGTTATCAATCATCCTCGTAACCTCCGCGCCCTACGATCCGCGCGGCGGCGTCTGCTCAGATACGCGCGGACCCCCTCCCTTGACCAATGACCCCCCCGAGGAGGAGCGAGGTGCGCGTCTCCTCGATCAATGCGCTCATTGAGTCCGCGCGCGATCGCCTCCCATGTCACCCGCTCCGCTCTCTGCGCTTCAATTAGGGTGACGATCTCCTCATCACCTTGATCCACGGAGGCACTCTTCACGTTTCTTAAGTTGACGGCGGTCCAGCGCGACGAGCGGGAGGGCGCGAAGCGGTCATCACCCGCGTCAATACGCGCGTTGAGGTTGCGCGCGATCTCCTCCCACTTCGCACCCTCCGCGCGTTTTTGTACAACGACCCGCTGCACAGGGTCACCGAACTCGATCGCTCTCAACCTCCCCGAGAGCGCAGAGAGCGCGGCGGCGTTGAGCGCCGAAGGGTTTTGCGCGATGCGATCCAACGCGGCGCAGATGCGCGGGACGAGCTCCGCGAACGTCGCGACATCATCCCACGCGTCAGCGCGAAACATAAGATCGGGCTCTGGGACGGGAGACGCTGAGGGCACGGAGGGCTCGGGCTCTGGGACGGGAGACGCAGAGGGCTCGAGCTCCGCTTTTCTCTGCTGCCCCCGTAACTCACTCAAGGAGAGCGCGTAGTAATTCGGGATCTTCGAGGGCTCGGGCGCGTGGTGCATCCCCGCCTCCCTCGCGCCGAGTTGCGCTAAGCCGATCGGCGGGGTCATGTCTTCGGGTTCCATGTTTCCTCTTTCTTTTGTGTGTTGTGCGTTGTACGTTGTACTGTCCAACTTGTACACCAACGACACACAGAAAGAAAGAGCATGCACCCCAAATTCACCCGACAACGCGAGATCAATGAACACCTCTCGCTCGCAAAACTCAAAGAGACCGCGAAGCGGGAGAGAGACGAGCGACTCGACGCCGCGCTCGAAGCCGCTCGACTCGAGTTCATGCTCGAGATCGAGGACCAATGGAGCGAGCTCCGAAAGGAACTCGAAGGCGAACACGGGACCCCGTTCATCTATGTACGCGTACACGACGACACATGGATCTCAATTCCCCCGCTCTACGCCGAGGTCGAAGGCGAGGAGAGCGGATACGCGCTCGTTCCGTATCTCCCCTCCGCGTCGATGATCTCCGAGCGCGTCGCGATGGAGGTCGATCGCGAAGCGTTCTGCTCGTGGGCCACCTCCGAGAAGGTTTACGAGCTCCTCGCAGTCAACGCGCTCTACGCTCCGACATGTCTTGGACTCGGGCGCGCCGAGATGCTCAACGCGCTCCTCGCCCACGCTCAAAACCCCGAAGCGCGCTCCCTCGAATCACGCCTCGGTCCGTGGGGGCTCAGCGTCCTCGCCGTCAAGCGCTTCATCACAACGAGGGAGCCCGAAGCGTGATCATACACGGAGACTCCCTCGAGATACTCCAGACGCTCGAAGATGAGAGCGTCGACGCGATCGTCACCGATCCCCCTTACGGCCTCGGCAACACGAGCCCTAAACACGTCACGGAGTGTCTGCGCGCGTGGGCGGAAGGCGAGGAGTGGAGCCCGAAGGGGAGCGGGTTCAGGGGGCGCGCTTGGGACGCTTGGGTCCCGCCTCCCGAGCTCTGGCGGGAGGTGCTCCGCGTCCTCAAGAAAGGAGGCCACGCGCTCGTTTTCGCGGGTTCACGAACTCAGGACCTCATGAGCATCTCGCTAAGGCTCGCGGGGTTCGAGGTGCGTGATACTTTGATGTGGCTCTACGGTAACGGGTTCCCTAAAGGTCAAAACGTGAGTAAGGCGATTGATAAGGCGCTCGGGACCGAAGATCAACGAGAGGTGATCGGGTTCAAAACCAAACCTGATAGTACCATAAAATCAGCGCGTGAGATGGAGCAACCCACCGCTCATGAAGGTTGGAGAAGACCTTACATGGATGACCCTGAAAAAGTTGAGCGCTCTCGACAGGTCACCATCGGCGCGACTGAAGCAGCCCGCCAATGGGAGGGGTGGGGAACTGCGCTCAAGCCGGCCTATGAGCCGATCATCCTCGCGAGAAAACCACTCGAGGGAACCGTAGCGGCGAATGTCCTCGAACATGGAACGGGCGCGCTTAACATTGATGCTTGTCGGATCAATAGCGCAGACGCCCCCGAGGGACGATCCCGTCACGGTGGGGGCACCCTGCAAGGGGCATCTTTTCAGATGCCCCATAGTGAATCCCGCATGCCTGCAGGACGCTATCCCGCGAACGTGATCATCGACGACCACGCCGCGACGATGATCGATGATCAAGGCGGCTCGAATCAATCCCGCTTCTTCTATACGGCGAAAGCATCGAGAGCTGAGCGCGAAGCGGGGCTCTCCGATACGGGGAAGAGAGGGAACACTCACCCCACGGTCAAGCCTCTAGATCTGATGCGCTATTTGGTGAAGATGATCACGCCTCCCGCTGGCACTGTGCTCGATCCCTTCGCGGGTTCAGGTTCAACGATATGTGCAGCGGTGCTCGAAGGATTCGAGGGACTCGGGATCGAGCGTGAGGAGGAGTTCGTCGCGATCGCGCGGCAACGTGTCGAGTACTGGCGCGCGTCAATGGATCAAGGAAACGAGAGCGCAGAGAGCGAGCTCCCGCTCTTCAATCAGTGAGCGACGCGCTACCCTGTACGCGGGAGGCGTACAAGTACCCATAGATCAACGCCTCGCGATACGCGCTCCGCGTCGCCTCCCTGATCACATGAGGGCGACGATCCAAGAGCGCGAGGATCACGGGACCGCGAGCCCAACGAAGCCCGAAGAACTCCTCGAGCTCCCGCAAGCGCTGAATCGCGGCGCGGTGTCTCAAGAGGTTAGGGATCAGCGCGAACGAGTGCCCGTCCACGCGGTGACGGATCTCCTCGAGTCGCTGCGCGTAGTCTCCGCGCCGCTCAGCGATGAGGACCTCATCACAGAGGTCGAGGAGCTCTTGAGGGAAGGACGGCGCGGAGCTCCCGAACTCAAACCACAAGGGACCCGAGATCAAGCGCGCTCTCTGGGTGATCGTCTTTCGCCGCGCCTGAGCTCGCGTGAGCGGCTCGTCACTCCCCCGTTTACGTTTCATCGAGATCGATGACCTTCGCGGGAGGGAGCGGGAGCGCTTCACCGCGTTGCTTCGCGGTCATGCTCTGCGCCCAAAAGTCACCTTGAGCTTTGAGGTCCTCGAGCGGGATCCCGAGCTCCTTCGAGGTCGCTTCGAGCGCGGAGTCAAGCGTGATGTGCGCGACGACCTCCCGCGTCTCCCGCTGGACTTCGTGACGCTGAGTCGGCGGCTCGAACTCACGACCCCCTCGACGCTCGAGCATCCAGAGCGCAGCGTGGCTACCTCCCCCACCTTCCTCCGCGAGCGCTTGCCATCTCATGCGGCGAATCGCGAGTGCTCGCTCAACCGTCTCCGCGCACGCGGAAGCCCACGGGCCTAAAGGGTGATGGAGACCGCGCGCGGCGCGGCGTGCGTCCTTCTGCCAACCTCGCAGCGCGCCGCGCGTGAACCCGTACAGGATCTCAGCGTCCTTCAACGTCGCACCTTTGACGATCGCCTCCCCCGCCTTGAGTACCTGATCAATTGTATAGTGCGTGTTCGTTGGTGGCTCAACGTTCTCGAACTGTCCCGCGTCGATCGGCGGGAGCGCTTCCTCGATTGCGCGGCGACGCTCTTCGCGTCTTTCGTGTTTCGTCTTTCCTGCCATACTCAATCCTCGTCATCGAAGGACGCGGAGACGGCGAGCATGACAAAGAGGACATAGACGACGATCCAGTCAAGCGGGGTCATGCGAGTCTCCGTTCTGTGTTGGGTGATGCGTCGAGTGTAGTGACTCGTGTGACTTTTGTCACGTTGTCACCGCTCCCCCTCGATCATCGATCCCGCGTTTTTTGTTCTTCGATTTCTAACGTTCGGTAATTCTCCATTAACGGAGGTTAGGGTTTCGTTTTTTGTAAATCGCGAAAGGGGGGGGAGAGCTTTTTTGTTCTCCCCCCCTTCTCCCCCCCCTTCTCCCCCCTCCTAAGTACTTAGAAAACAACGGAAAAACGTAAGAGGGGGGAGAGGGGGAGAACTTTGTGGAGTTCTAAGGAAACATTGAAAAGAGAGAAACGGAGAAAGAAGAAAATATGAAAACCGTTTTTCCCGCCAACTCCACAAAGTTCTCCCCCTCTCCCCCCCCTCTTACTTTCTTCATAGTTTCCGCGTACTTGGGAGGGGGGAGAAGGGGGGGGAGAAGGGGGGGAGTACTGGGGACGTGTTCTCCCCCCCCTCGAAAAACGCGAATCGCGAATCGACGAATCGACGAAAACGCGCAGCGGCGGACCAACGAAAAACGCAAAACGCGAATCGCGAATCGACGAATCGACGGGTCGACGAAAAACGCGAATCGCGAAAACGGGAATCGATGAACCCAGTGACCCGAGGACCATGATCACCAGTGGAGCTCATGCGAGCGAGCGCGGCGGGTGTGTGCGAGGGGGTGATGTTGAATCGCAGACCGACACCCCTACACCCCTACGCTGAGTGCTTCGGCTCTTCTCTTCCGAGAACCTTGTGACGCTCTCCTCTGGATGCTTCGACACCTCTCCTCTGAGTGCTTCGGAGTACTTCGACGCCTCTCATCTTTCACTTGCGCGCGTTCGCGAAACGTGCGAACGTAGACGCGGCTGATGCGAAGAGGAACCATGAGCCACCTTGTTGTAAAAGTGGGGGAGAACCCTCGGGGTCCTGTTTACGCGGGGCCTCGGGGGGTCGCCTTTACGCGAACGTCTCCACCTCGACGCCGTGTTTCCGAAGATACGCGCATCCGTCACTCGCATCATCGGGAGCGTAGACGCGGGTGATGCCGGCGTGATGAATGGACTTCGCACACATTAAGCACGGATCGCGAGTGGTGATCAAGTGAGCGCCGAGCGTCGCGGCTCCGTGTCTCACGGCGTTGATGATCGCGTTGATCTCTGCGTGATGGCATCCGATCTCGCAGCGTTCGCCGCTCTCGATCCCGCGTTCGACGCGATGACACGAGTCGCCGCCGCAGAGGTGTCCGCCGCCGCGCGGGGGTCCGTTGTAGCCGTCGGACACGATGACCCAAGATCCTTCGCGGAAGATGACCGCGCCGACTTGTCCGCGGGGGCACGGTGAAGAGGTCGCGATGAGTCGGGCGACCTTAATGCGTTGTTCGACGTGTCGGTTCATGGGTCACCGATCAGCGCGGAGAGGGAGACGGGCCACAATGAGCGGAGTTGATCGCGGATCGCGCGCGCGAGCTCTTGGGTCTCGGGTTGCGCGTGGGCGTCGAGTCGGAGTTCGAGGAAGTGCGCCCAATTGCGGAGGCTCCCCGTCATCCAGAACGAGGTGAACATCGACTGGGGGAGGACGGCGCGCGCGAGCTCCTGGGCGACATCGGCCTCAATGAGTCGGTGATACAACGCGAGGGCGTTCCTTGTGTGTTCTTCGATCGCGCTCAAGAGCTCGCGTTCGTTCTCGACCTCTCCCTCCTCTGAGCATTGAAGCTTGGTTTTGTGTTGTCTGCGGAGCTCTGTGAGCGAGTGACATCGAACGCGCTCCGCAGTGTATCGACGGCTTACTTCGTTGTAGCTGAAGGTGCGGTGTCTCATGACTTGGCGCGCGACGTACAGGGGGACGGTGATCCTGAACGTCGCGACCATGTGCTCGAAGGGCGAGGTGTGTTTGTGCTCTGCGAGGTAGCGAATCAAGCGTGTGTCTCTGTCGGTGAGCTCCGAGAGTGAGAGGTCATCCTCTGCGAAGGAGACGCGCGCGCTCTGCGCGGGAGTGATGTCGGTCCCCATCGCGTCGATGAGGACGCACTCACCTTGACCATCGTACAAATTCACGCGTCCCCCTCGCCGTCGATCTCTTTGATCAGGGTGTCGAGGTCCTCTTTGATCCGATGCGCGAGGACCTCGAGCTCGCGTATGCGTCGAGAGAGCTCGGCGTCGTCGTTCTCGTTCAACCGAGAGACGAGGATCTCAAGCGCGTTGACTCTGCGCTCGAGCTCTCCGTCCTCCCGCTCGTCTTCCTCGATCAGCGCGAGCACGGTCTCCAAATCCTCCGCCCCTCGTTTGAGTTGGCTCTCTGTGAGCTGCGCTCTGCGGTGCTCAAGCCACTTTGTAACGATTTTGTATCCGAGCCAGATTAACGTAATCCCGAGCGATCCCCAGACTCCGAGGATCTGCGCGAGGGGTGCGAGTGTACTGGGTTCAATTTCCATCATGTGAGCTCCTTTGTGTAAGGTGCTCAGTGTACTCGCTTCATATGATCGCGCAAGCGTGAACGCCATCCCTTACGGTTCGCGCGACACCACGCGACCGCGTTCCAGAGCCGCACCGCGTTCTCGCGCTCGATGCGCTCGATCACGCGGAGGCATCGACTCGGCTCGTCCTCTGCCTCTGTACAGCTCACGCAGAGACAGAGGCAAATGATCAGCGCGGCTCTCATTCGATGATGTCCTCGATCTCGTTCTCGTAGCTGTAGGTCACCACGATTACTGCTTGACGCGGGGTGCTCAGCTCGACTCTCACGTCCTCCAGCCACGCATAAGAGCGGAGCTTGACACGTTGAAACGTCTCACTCGGTCCCTTTGGATAATCGACCCACGTCCATTCGACCTCTGCGGGGATCGTGGTGAGCCACCGCATCGAGGCGCGGTGGTTCACGATGAAACAGCCGACGACCGTCCGTGTCTCGACGGTCTCGAAGTCGTACTCGTAGCGCTCCTCGGTTCCGAAGTGGTGCGCGAATGAGGCGTCTTCCCTCTCGATGTAGTCACGTTGTAGTCTATCGACCCATGTCTCAGGGTCACGGAGTACGCTGTTTATTTTCTCTTGATCTGTTCTCATGTTCTTGTGTTCCTTGTGTGTGTGTGTTCCCTGTTGGCCCCCTTGCCAACCCGTCAACCCGATACAGTTGTATCATGCTTCTAGGGTCTGTCAACAACTTTTTCAAAAAAGATGTACACAGGCAACGCCGCCCCTAAGAAAACAGAGTATCTTTAGACACTTAGAGCGGTTCTATCAGTGCGTTGTTAAACATGCTCTTTAGCCGACTCATGACGATGTCGGCGTGTACATTGTACTCATGTTTTGATCGATCGACACCCCACGGGGCGCGCATCACATGAGCTCCGCGACTCTGGAGATCCTCAACCGCTCTCTCGTGAGCGTAGTGCAGCTCTACCATATACTCTCGATCAACGGCGTCTCCGCCTCCGTCTCGTAGCGTCGCGCGCTCCGCCGCTGTGATCACGTCGACTTCCAAATAAAGATAGATGTCAGGGGGCTCGAGCTCCGCGAGGTGCTCATTGTACGCGCGCGACCAGATCTCGAACTCGACGGCGCTGAGTCTCTCGACTCTTCGATTCGCGTTCGCAAATGCGCGCTCTCCGAGGATCGAGCGATCAAGGAAGATGATCGACTCTTGAGTGATCGCGTACTCGTGCGCGCGCCGCAGCGCTTCGAC
>Ga0070751_1000436_pt1 | contig 26751 bp, 26 predicted proteins | sample VirMetDEL_Aug_28_FD_78514 | JGI IMG/M metagenome (GOLD analysis project Ga0070751, IMG submission 78514) | Aqueous microbial communities from the Delaware River and Bay under freshwater to marine salinity gradient to study organic matter... | ecosystem: Environmental > Aquatic > Marine > Coastal...
CATTTCCTTTTACGGAAGGACCTCCTAATACGAATTCTGTAGCTACTGCACCTCTTGAATCTCTACCCCAATTATCAATTGTTTTGTATGGGTTGTGCCAACCTGCTGTGTGGTGTAAAAATACCCACTCGGGCTTAATAGGACCTTGCTTATATTCACCTACAGGTAAAAAGTGTCGATTAATTACTAAACCATTATCTGTGGTATAAACTTTTTCAGAGGCGTCTGTTGTAGCTAATCCCATTTCATCCCAAGTTTTGGGACCTACAATACCATCTGCTACTAAACCATTTTCTAATTGCCATTTTTTAACAGCCATTTCAGTTTTAGGACCAAAATCACCATCAGCATGGATTTCTAGAAACTCTTGAAGTTCTTTTACTTCTTTACCTCGTGAACCTATTTTTAGTAGCATGTTTATAAATATTAAAATTGATTAGATAATCGAGTTTCTTCAATTGTTTCTTGTAATTCTTTTAAGGTAACAGGACATTCTAAATCTAATCCTGCCTCAAAAGACTCTTCTAATATACCATCTTTAAAAATTAATATAGTAGGAGCCATTCTTACTTTATATTTTTTCTTTAGTACTGGGTTAGAAGCTAAATCACATCTATAATAATGAGTAACATTTTTTAATTTATTAAATTCTTTAAAGGAATTATCATTATTAAATTTAACCCAGAATTCAATTATTACAATAGAACTTTTATCATCTCCAAATGGAGATTTTTCGTGGATTTTACTTTTATAATCTTCATCACCAACCCAGTCTTGAGCTTGGAGATTAAAACTAAAAACTAAAAAGAAGAATAAGAATAAGTTTTTCATATTATTTTCTTTTTTGAAGCTCATATAATCTCTCATCAATTTTTTCTAACTGGGATTTTATGTCTTCAACATCATCCTGAGTATCCATAATAGTTGATCTAATAAGTTCATCTTTCATATCAAACTCCATTCTTTCAATCTCAGGTTCAGGAAGTGCTTTTGCTTTTTCTATATCTGCTTGTAATGTAAACCACATACCAATAACGGTTGCTATAAAAAATACAACAATCCCTATGGTTTTTAAGTCTAGTGTAACTTTAGTATTTTCTCCTATTTGTTTAGTCATCTTATCCTATTATCTAAATGTATAATTTAAACCAAATGTAGTTTGGTATAACTGACTATCCCACATTTTGCTATACTCTCCTTCAACAAAAATACCTAAATTTTTACCTACTTTCCAACCTAAATTAGCACCAAAGTTATAATCAGACCATTGTTTACCTTCTAATAAATTATTGTGCCCTCCTTTACCCCAATTATCTCTATGTAAGTATGAAAAATCTTCATCACCCATTATATAATGGTGATAAGGTAAAATCCAGTTAGCATAAGCATGTAACCAAAATTTAGATTCATAGTGGTAAAGGTCAAAACCTATGATTGGAGCAATTTCACCAAATCTCTCTAATTGAGACCATATTTCATTATTATAACGGTTCATTAAACTAGGAAATACATTTTCTCTAAATGCTAAATCTGAATGTGCTACTTCATTACCATCAGGATCTACCCAACACCAGTCTTGAGTAGTATCTCCGTTTGCTGTAGTTTGAGTATAAAATACGTCTTGGTACCCATATTGATAACCTAAAGTATACCAAGGATTTAATGCATTACCTGTATCATCTGTTTCATTTAACCAAATTTCAATAGGATTATAACCATAAGGTCTATCATGAGTTCTAAATATGGCACCCGCAGATATGGAAAATTTTTTACCAATAGGTAATCTTGCTCTAGTTTCAGCTGATTGGTATTTTAAATTGATTCTACCAACTTCTCTACTTTCTGCTTTTACAATATGGTATTTACCTGTGTGTTTTAAAAAATATCTACTATTATCAAACTCTCTTCCCATCCATCTTTCCCATTCTTTATGGAATTGATATTCAAGACCTTGTATTGCAGAAGATGGTGCTGTAAATACTAATTGATCTTCAGTCCCATCATAATAATTTCTAGGTTTTCTTTCATAATCAAATCTAGCTAATTTTCTAATACCAAATCCATATCTGTAATCGAATGGGTATTTTATTGTATTATCTTCTACTCTAGGTATACTATATAAAGAACCATTTTCATTAGTTCTTACAACATAAGTAGGATAAGGTGCTTCAATTGAGTTTCTAATTTCACCGGCTCCATATATGGTTCCATATTTTAAGAAATCTTCATAAAGGGAGTTAATAAAGTTTTGAGCTTTAATTTGAGAACTTACTAATAATAGTAAGCATAATAATATTTTTTTCATCATTTTTCTTTTTTATTACTAAAGATTTTTTCTAATCCTGCGATTCCAAAACAACCTAAAGTAATAATCAAAAATGATTCATAAATAAATTCGTTAATTACTAAATCTTTACTAAAATAACCTGTTACTAAATCAGCAACTGCAAAAATAACCATTACAGCAAATGACATAAAGCCTATTACACTTTTTTCATTTACATCATTTTCATCTTTAAATATGTCTCTAAAAGCCATCCAATTTTGTTTTAATTTTTTTAACATATAGTAACGATTAAATGTAACAAATTATATATTCATAAATATAAAAAAAGGGATGCTATTGCATCCCTCTTCCAAAATATTTAAAAAAAATTTTTTATTTTTTTAGTAATTTAAGTAACCATCCTTTTACTAAATCCCAATTACGTGTAGCAAATACACCAAATGCAAATCCAGCATAAATTTTATAACCAAAAGACCAAAGTAATAAACCTAAACCTAGACCTAATACACCTTCAATCCCATTAGCTACTACCCAATCTTTAATGATTGTAATAATTTTTTTAAGAAATTCTAATACTTTTTTCATAATAATTTAATTTTTGTGTTAATACATATTTAAAAATTTGTTATCCGTCACATGCAAGGCAATCATCGGTTGTTCTTGACCCTAAATCTCCTTTAATTACTGAATCTGTTCTTAGGTAATAAAGTGTTTTAATACCCAACTTCCAGGCTTCCATATGGACTTGATTTATCCATCTAGGAGAATCAGTAGGGTCAAAAGCAACATTTAAAGATTGAGTTTGATCAATATATTTCTGACGTATTGCTGCCTGTTGAACTAATGCTAATTGATTTATTTCTGGGAATGTTAAGAATATTTCTTTTTCCTCATCTGTTAAAATATCATGAGGTAGATTAGCAACAGAACCATTATCAGCTAAAATCTGATCCCATATTTTACTTTGGTTTTTACCTTTATCATTTAATAATTTTTCTAATTCAGGATTTTTTACAATAAATGTTCCTTTAGCACCATTAAATACATAAACGTTTGCTGGTTGGGGTTCAATACCTGCGGAACATGAGTTGATTCTAGAATTAGATACTGTAGGGGCGATTGCCATTACGTGGGTATTTCTCATTCCTGTACCCTTACACCATAAAGGTTCTCCATATTCTAAAGCCATTTGACGAGATGCTGCTTCAGCTTTTTGTCTAATATCACTAAAGATAGTATGAGTCCAAGCTGTAGAAGCTAATGAATTAAATGGTAATCCTTTTTGTTGAAGGAAGGTATGCCATCCCATTACACCTAAACCTAATGCTCTACCTTTTTTAGCATGTCTATGAGAACGAATCATTGAATCCTTACCATTAGTTTTTTGGATAAATTCTTCCATTACACCATCTAAGAAGTAAGTAGCAACTTCAACTACATCTGTATTTTTCCACTCATCATACTTAGCTAAGTTAAGTGAAGACAAACAACAGATAAATGAATGTTCCTCATCTGTATGTAGTGTAATTTCAGAACAAATATTAGTCATAGAGACATCTAAGTTGTTCATTCTGTATGCTAAAGGATTATCTTTATTAACATTATCCTTAAACATAATGTATGGTTCACCCGTCTCTACACGTGATTTAAGTATTTCTAACCACAATGACATAGCCTCGCTGTCTCGATCTTGTAAGCGCTTCATAAACGCATCATCAACAACTACAGCTTGGTGTAGGTTCAAACATTGTCTGTTTGGGTCACCTTTAGGACGACGGATTTGTAAAAATTCTTTAATATCTTTGTGGTTGATGTCTAAGTTTACGGATGCTGCTCCTCTACGAACTGAACCTTGGTTGGTAGCAATAATGGTTGAATCATAAATTTTAGCCCAAGGAACTACACCTTCTGATTTTCCATTTCCTGTAATGTGTTCTCCTCTTCCTCTAATTCGACTAAGGGATATTCCCACGCCTCCCCCATAACTAGTAAGGCGCATAAGCTCTGCGTTAGTGAGGCCAATACCACGTACCGAATCCGGAGTATCAATCCCAAAACAACTAATAGGCAAACCCCTGTCAGTACCAGTGTTACTGAGTACAGGAGAAGCAAGTCCAATCCATCCATTCCAAATATATTTAAAGAATTTATTTTCTAAATCAGGGCGATTTAAACGCATCGCCACAGCGTGAGCTACTCTTCGGTATGCTTTTTTAGGTGTTTCCCCAGGAAGTAAATACCCTTTTGAAATTGTAGACAATGCTACTTCATCAAAAAAATCAGGGTAATCTTTACCTCTTTCCCACTGGGTATAGTCTGCTATTAAATTGTTATCCATAATTAAAAAATGCTTTCATCCCACTGTAAGTGGCCTTTTGAATAGTTAGTTACTCGGTTTGCAAAGAAATCAGTATGTTGTTTACCAGCTGATAAAGCATCAAACCATTTCATTCTTTCTACTGCTGTTGGGTCAATATCGGTAATAATTGAATTGTATCCAAGGTCACCTAATTTAGTATTAACTCTATTTTTAATAAAGTTTTCCAAGTCATATTGAGAACAACCCTCTAAATCTCCTAATGAATAGCACTTTTGAATAAAATCAAGTTCAAGTTTTAATGATAACAAAGCTGCTTCATTTATTGCTGCCTCAAGTTCTGGGGTTTTAAGTTCAGGGTTTTCTTTAATAAGTGTTCTGAATAACCAACATCCAGCTTCGGAATGGAGTGATTCATCTCTAATAGACCATTCAACAATTTGCCCAACACCTTTTAGTTTGTTTCTCATCTTAAATGATAACAATACCGCAAATGAAGAAAATAGGTTTACCCCTTCAGTAAATGCTGAGAATACAGCGAGTGATTTAGCAATCTCATGAAGACTATCTTCACCAGAAAAACTATCTCTAACAGTAGTAAGAGCTTCAATTTTAGCCATTGTAGCTTCATCTTCCATAAACTCTGCAAAGTTTTCAAGACCAAGTGTTTCATTTAATAATGAATAAGCTTCAGCGTGAATAGTTTCAAATGCCCCAAAAGTTGTAGCCATCATAATAACTTCTGGTTTACGGAACCATTTTGTTACTAATCCTGACCAGTAATCGTTTACAACTGTTTCGGTTTGAGCAAATCCCTTAAGGATAGACCCAATAATATTTTTTTCTGTTTCATTTAAATTTGAATTCCAATCATTCAAATCTGACATCATTGGAACTTCTGTGTGTAACCAATGTGCCTGTTGTTGTTTAAGCCAATAATCAGCTGCTTCTTGATACTCGAACGGTTTATAGACAATACGTTCCTGCAATAGATTTTTTTTCTTTGCCATTTTAATATTTTATAAATTTATTAAGAATTTAACTCGAAAAACTTATTTGCCAACATTTTTTTATCAAATGTGTCAAAGCTTTCAAAACTTTTAGTTTGGGTTGGTGATTCATCGGATTCGTAATCATCAGCATTGTAATCATGAACTTCAAAATGACCGGTGGATGTATCTGCTTTTACCCCAAATGTTAAACCATCCATTCCGTATCTGTTTTTCATAATGTGAAATCTTCCTGTTCCGTTTACTTTGTCTTTTGCTTTTCTTGAAAGAGACATACAGAAGTCGGTAATCATAATTTTATCATATGAACCGGCAGCCTTATCCCCTTCAATAACATCATCCTTTGCACCTGCACGATTTACTTGAGAAACTGACCAAACAGGCACATTTAATTCTCTAGCAAGTCCTTTAGTGCTTGTATAAATATCATCAATTTCACCTTTACGGTCTGCAGTTCGTTTTCTTGTTGAAAGAAGATCAACATAGTCAATTATAATTAAATCAGGCTTAACACCTAAGTCAGTTACTTTTCTTATATGAGATTCAATCGTTGAAATAGTGGCTCTTCCTGTAGGAAATTCCTTAATAATTAATTCACCTGGAAGTTCAGGAAGGATTTCTTCAATTTTTGCTCTGTTTTTTAAAACTCTATCAACTGGAATATTGGAGAAAAAAGCATCATAACGACGACCAACATATTCCTCACCTAATTCTAAAGTATAATGAAGAACATTAAACCCCATTCTCACAGCATACCCTCCTAAGGCAACTAACGACCAAGATTTACCACCTCCTGGATTACCAAATATAAGACCAAAATCTCCATTTCCGATACCTCCTTGAAGTATTTCGTTAACCTTTTCCCATGGAGTTGGAATAATAGTTCTTGAGTCTTCTCTAAAACGAGACTCAATGTCTTTGTTATATTCATGACCTACGTTTTTATCTTGTCCAGCTTTAAGGGCTGATTCTACTAGAAATTTAATACCATCAAAATCACCAGCTTTTAACAAATCTACACTATTAAGAAGTGCTTTTTTTAATTGTTGGTTTTTACAAAACGTTGAGAATTCCTCTTGAACATATGCTAAATCTTCATCAGATGCTTGATATGCTTCTCGAAGTTGTTCTTTAATTGAAAGAGCTAATACTTCATTATCAATACGTTTCATTTCAATTTTAAGGATATCCATTGAAGGTGTAGTATGATATTTATCATAATACTTTAGGATTTCCTTAATAATCCATTTATGGGCTTGATTATCCCAATACTCCTCACTAATAATATCATGGATATTTGTTAGAAACTCTTTATGAGTTAATAAGGAAGATAGTACTTTAACTTGAAAGTGAGTACCATATTGATTTAATGTTGTTAATGTCATTATAACTTATTTATTAAAACTGTTTAGCGGGTCAAATATATCTTTGATCCAAAAATCTACATTGCGAATCATTCCTCCGAGTTTATCTTCGTTATAAAACGCTATGAACTGGTCGGGAATATAATTGATATCTTTAGATTCTACAACCTTATTTAAATAATTTTCATCATTTTTATCAATCATAGGTTTTGATAAATCCATGATTTTATAATTTTTCTCTAACGCTTCTATATTCTGAATAATACGAGCGTAAATAACGTTTTCTTTAAATTTAGCTTCACAAATATTATAGATATCATCTAATGTCATATCTTTTTCACTTAATTCAGGAAATAATTTATAGAGTTTTTTCTCACCTAAACCTTTAACACCCTTTACTTTATCAGAATTATCACCCATTAAGGTTTTATATAAAATAAAGTTTTTAGGAGACATTTTAAATTTTTCTTTAACAGTATCTGCTGTATAAAATTCTTTCTCCATTGGACGATATACAATTACATTATCATTTATCAATTGTAGAAAATCCTTATCGGAAGAAACAATAAATGCTTTATCTTTAGGGTTTTGTGGTAAGATCGAACTTAAATAAGCAATAATATCATCAGCTTCAACTTTATCAAGTGATACAGTTTTAACTGGGAGTGTTTTTAAGTATTGGATTACACGAACCATTTGATCGATTTTAGCATCGTCTTCATCATCATGGCTTTCAAATACTTCCCAATTTGTAATTCGTTGTAAATTACGACCTGATTTGTATTCGGGGAGCAGGTTCTTTCTATTATTAGAAGAACCCGCCCCATCGAATACTACATAAACCTGAGTGGGTTGGATTTGACGTATTAGAGCTCCCAATGATCTAAAAAAACCACCTAGCCCCCCGACGTGAATACCATCAGGATTGACAGCATTAAGCATGGCAAAGTTTCTAAAAAATAGGTTTAAACCATCAATCATTAAGTATCTCTCTGATTGAGCAGACTCTTGGCCTTGCTCGTCGAGGTTGTCGAGGAGCTTAAGTAATTCTTTTTTGTTCATCTTATTCCGGTTCGTTTTCGAATGAAGTAATATCAGTGTAAGCTTGATCCTCTTCAGCAATGATAAAATCACCACCACCTAAAATCTTTTTCCACGCATCTCCGTGTTCATCTTTATAGGCTTTAAGTGCTTTATCATCATCAAGGATAAAACCGTGGGGTGTCATTACAATTTTACCCCTTGTAGTAACTCCGTTAATATGATTTTTATCAATTTGTAAGTTAGTACGTTTAGCAAATTCTACCTGCTTACCATCTTTGATTGCTTTAATCTTAGATGTTCCAGCTGACATCACGTTACCAAATGTAACAACAAATGTTGAATCAAACCACATAGCGTAACCCCCTTTATTCATTAACTTAGGTTGACCCATTGGTGATTCCGCTTTTAACGTCCACACTTTATTAATACACACAAGGGTATTAGTGTATGGGCTACTCTCCTTACGAGACATTACAATACGCTGATTAACGTTATTACCAAATTGGGTAGACATAGCACCAGCATTCCATTCATTATTGTTTTTGTTTGATTTAATAGACATCTCACAAGGTACAGAGCCGATTGAATCCCAACAAAACAATAAATCGTAAGGTAAATTACCTTTTTTCTGTTCATCAAGTAAATCTAAGATAAAACCAGCTACATCTTCAATTGAATTTATAGTTTCTCTATCTATATAAATAAAACTACCATTATAATCTAGAATTTCACCTGTTTCTTCGTCTACTACCTCATTAACTTCAAGTCCCATTTGCACGGCATGTTCCCAGTTCCATTTCATCTCAGTGATAATGAATACTGGTAGAATGCCTCGCTTCTGGGCTGATACAGCTGCTTCAATCATAGCAGTAGTTTTACCTGTATCAGAATGCCCACGAAGCAGCACAATATGACCTTGAGGAATACCTGGTACCGAAGTAATTTCTTGGTATGCTTCCGAAAGTGGAATCCAGGTTTGCTCTTTAAATTTAGCTTTTGATGTAAGTCCCTTCTTATTCTTAAAGCTATCTAAATTGAAATTAGCTTTAATTTCAGAGGAGACTGCCTCCGATAGAGACTTTTTTGTTTTTCCTCTTGGCATATTATTTTAAATTAAAATGGTAAATCGTCGTCTTCTTCTTCAAAAAGTTTATCAAACTTATCTGCTTTGGTTTCTTTAACAGCAGGCTTAGTAGACAGACTATAATTTGATTTTGGTGTTTCTTTTACATCTGAATCAAATCCCTCAGCTGGTTCTGAGACGATAGAATCTTCTTCATCATCACCCTCAGGAGACAACCATTCCTGCAATGCTGTTTTCATATCATCATATGATAATGGTTTGAAAACTTTTTTAGGATCTGGTTGATCTTCTAACCATTTTTCACTTTGACCAGCATCATCAGATAGTGATGAGGTTTTCATAGAAGGACCAATTGTAGTTCGGTTGTAAGGTGTACCTGTAGATTCAGGACCTACTGTGTTTAATTTAATATCACGACCATTTAAAATGTCTGTAAAATCACCTACTTCCTCATCAGCAGCTAATTGCAAAAATGCCTCGTAAATTTCTTTACCAAACTGCCACAATTTAACTCCTTCGGCCTCTTCACCACGAACAATTACAGGAGCAAAGATACGAGTTTTAGCATCAAGCTTTTTAGCTAACCGCCAATTATCTTTGTCATTACTTTGACGAAGTTGTTTTGCAAACTCGATAATAGGATCCTTCTCTCCCCAGTTTGCAGGTGAGGCCATTACTTTTTTACTACCAATTCCGTAATAAAATTTCATTTCTGTAAAAGGATTGTCTTTATTGTACTTAAAAGGTACAACACGAATAGTCTGTTTACCAACAGACGGTTTCCAGAACAATTGTTTTCCGCCACCTGAGCTCTGGTTGTTTGCAGCGTTTTGCATCTTATTAAGACGCTCTTTGATTACGTTCAAATCCATAATAACTAATTTTTAATGTAACTAAATATAATAACCTTTGGTACGAATGCCAAATTAAAGTTCAATAATTTTATAAATCTTTGTATTCAATTGTTTTAACTCATTATGCTGAGTGAGAAGGATACAGTTTCTATAATGTTGCCAATCTATTCTATACCGAGGATCTACCACCCCACCATTTAATCGTTTAATTAACTCATTTAGGGCATTAATAGTGTATAAGGTATTAGAATCTTTTTTACGATGTACTAAAATAGTATTTTCAGGAATGTCACTTACATTACCCTGATCTACGTTATAAGTAATAACGTACTCGTTGTTGCTCTTAACATGCAAAACAAACATTTTGTTGTACATGATTGTATATTTTGATGATAAATCATCAATCAACCCATCTAACTCCTCTAAAGGTGTGAAGGTGCAAAATAACTTGTTGTTCAAATCTCCAATGTTTAAAGGATTGTCAAAATCGTATTGTCCTTTATACATATGGTCATATTTAGGTAAAGTCGTAAGTGTCTCCATAACTGATTTTTGTGGTTAATTTAAAACCTTTAATAATTTCTTGTATTTCTTTTAATGTTTGTTTCTCTTCCTTAGCAAAATCAAATAAAAACGCATCATACGTGTATAATACGAGTTTAGTCTTTTTCCCTCTTAAGGTTTTTAATATTTCCCACAATATATGAATATTAGTTGATGTTTCCAAATTTTGGAGTACGTAATTCAACAACTTTTGAGGCTTCATATCTTGCGTGTCTCCTTTCCTAAGTATATACTTTGATTGAGGCATTTCAAGATATCCCCCATATTGAAAAGTATCCCACAAATCATCAGTATATGCCTCTACTTTTTTAAAAAATTCCAGATTTTTATATTGGTCAAATACTCCCCCATATAATTGTTTAAACGTCAGTTCCTTAGCTTTTTTATAATCCACCCCATACATTTCAGCAAAGGCAGCATGGATGTCTTTATCACCGAAATCATAACCTATAAGCTTAGCCAACAGAGTAGGATGATAAGCACTAATGTCTAATTCAACAAGTAAATCATTACGTGGGATAAAACATTGTCTCGAACCATTTTCCTTATTAAGTGCGGCGTAATTTACCCCATTAAACGTGTTTGAAGGACGGGTGGTAAGTGTTTTTAAATTATATTGGGTGTACACGTACTCTCCTTCAATAGGATGGAAGTGCTGTTCAAACAATTCCTTATTTACTTTTAACCCGTTTTGCTCAATAGCGGAAAATACAATTGAACTACGTTTATTGAACCATTGGCAATAAAAATCATTACACTTAAGGTTGAATGGGTTTATATCCTCAAAAACCTTCTCACAATATTCATAGTGTTTTACTATCGGAATAATCCTGTTTATATCGTGTTTTGATGAATGTGTTTGGTAAAAATGTTTATGTGCTTGTGTTAATTCTGGTATATACGTATGGTGGGTGGGTTGTATGTCGAAAAGAGCTTTAAGTGGGAAATATTGTAATATTGATTTTTTATTTCTTACATATATTTTCTCTATTCCATTTAGTGTCTGTCTTATCTCGTCTATATCCAATGGTATAGCTTCACTATGGTCAATACATAGCATATAACCCTTACGTGCGTTTACGGGGCGTACATACAATAATGATACGTTATCGATTGTCGGGTGGGTGTTGAAATTATAAGGAATTACCTCTAAAAACACTTCTTTAAAACCACGATAATCAAACGCTTTTAATTGTTCGCTATCTTCTATTAACCAAAACATAGTTTGAATATACAAACCATATCTTAAAATACCTAATTAGGTTTGTAGAATTGATTGTAATATTTAAAGTACTTAACTAAACCTTTAAATTTTAGTTGTTGTTCTTTTAGTAAGGTAACTTGGAAATTAATTTTTTCAACTTCCTCCATTGATGGACCTGTTAAAGTCCAAGTTATAGTAAATGGGGCATATAAAGAAAACAAAAATGCGGGATTTGAATCTTTTAAACCGTTATATGTATCTTTATTTATCTCAATATAAATGTCTTGATTTGTTCTTTTACACAAATATCTTGTAAATGATCCCAAGTTATAATCATCTTGAGTTGGTTGGGGGAAATAATATTGAGGGGTTTTTTTAATTTTAGGGTTATAGATATCTATCCCTCTGGCTAAATCATAAGCTTTAACCGTGTCATAATTAAATCTAGAATCATCTATTGACCCCGTATTTTTTATCCCCAGTATTGAAACTGAAGAATAGTTTGGAGGGATTATTGTTGTTGTTGATTTAATAAGTTCCTCGTATGGAGTATCTTGTGGGGTTTTTTTAGTAAAAAATTGACCAGAAGAAGTAGTCCAGTAAGGACCAACATAATTTTTATTTGTTGCCTTAATCACAAACTCACCACCATTAGTGTATAAATTAGTTTTTATTTGAGACTGTGGATAATACATCTTACTGGTTAAAATTTATAGTATTATTAGGTGTTGTAAGTACTGGAGATTTAGGGTCATCTACTGATGTTATAGTTAATGAATCTATTTTAGTTTTCCAACCACTAGTATTAATGCTATGATTTATTCCCTTACATAAAAATGATAAAGTATCAGGATAGGATTTAGGAAGTATTTCTGTAGTAATATAAAATTTTTCATATATTCTTAACCCAGAAAAACCATCCATATCTAAATTCATACTAAATGGAATAAAACCTTGAGTACTAGGTTTAGGAGATTCAGGACTATTTATTTGAGCCGTAAACTGTTGTACGGCTGCATTTTGAGATCTAGCTGTAGATATTACTTCTCCTGAGGGGGATTTTTTATTGGTATAAAAATCCTTAATTATATTTCCGTTCTTAAGGAGAGATTCTCTAGTTTTAATAAATGTACCTATTGGATCTTTTGATTCTGATTTTGATTGTTGGATTGCTTTTTTACTTAATTTACTAGGAGTAACACTATCAATTAAACCTACATTCCATCTAGAAAATGATGTTGAGTTTGCTAAATCAGATTCACTTCTAGATTGAGCTCCAATTGAAATCATAGTAGCAAATTGGTTAGATAAAGTAGTACTAATACCAACATTTGTTACAAATGAACCATTTTGTTGAGTTGGTTTCCAACCGTTAACATTAAATAATGTTCTATCTTCTACAGGAACTACAGTTTTAGTAGCTACTTTAGGGTCTAAAGGAACATCATCTCTAATAATTATTTGATTATTATCGTGATCATAGGTTACTGAAAATTTATTAATGCTACCTAATGATTCTTGAATTCCATAAAGTAACTGTTCTAAAAATCTTAAAAGAGGTACAGCATTATTTTGAGTACACTGTTTTAATGTAGAACCAATATAGTGAAGATTTACAGGAATATCTAATAAGTTCCCAACAAAAGGACTGCCTGTATCTCTAAATTCAGGACCAATTACTTCTTCAAAATACGTTACACCTTCAAAGGTAAAAGGAATAATACACACATTAGGATCTGCTGAAAATTGTTCGGGTTGAGTATAGCAATAAATTTCAGTATCATCAAATGTAATAATAGATTGAGGATCATTTGGTTTTTCAGTTTCACCCGTTTGTTCTCCACCATTATAAACTAAAAGATTTCCTTCAATATAGTCTAATAATCTTCTTAAAGTTATATATTGGAATGGAGCGTTTTGGCTTAATCGAGTTACTTGACCCTTAACCTCCCCACTACTACCATCAATAAGATCTCTAGTAACTAAAGGTTGAATCATTATTAAATCAGCATTAGAGCCTTCACTAGGATCTGATTCTTGATCGAGGGTACTTAAAACTTTAATAGTTGGTGATGAACTATTATTAGTAGTTTTTAATTCTGTTCCTAATTTACTAATATTTGTTTTTAACCAGTTGTATTGTTTATATAAAAACCCATTAAAATCAGTTCTATCTTTATTTGCCAATAAAACATCCGGACCTTCATCTTCTGGAGATAAACTATCTGCTGGACGTTTTAAGGTAAATTTATTCATTGTTGAAGGATATTCATCCCTATACTTTGCAAACTCTCTTACAGTAGCTGTAGCACTGGTGAAACCGCCATCACTTAGATCATCAATTTCATTCCAATATTCTCTATATTGTTTTTTATTAGAATCAGGAACTCTTCTAGTGTATGACCCTTTATCATCTTTAAGATTAAAATAATAATAAGTTGGGTTGTTTGAGGTATTGTTTTGTTTCTTTTGAGGAACATTTTCTGGGGGTTCAACTCTATTAATAGTTAGAGATTCAATAATATCCCCAGTAGATATTGCTTTTACTTCAATATCATAGGAACCATCACTATTATAATTCCAAACAAAGTTAGTGATTTTACCATAAAACCCATCATAATTTCCTTCGCTTCCTGATTCGGTTGAATTGCCTTCTTCTACTATTCTACCATCTCCACGTTCTTTAACAATGGCTTTAAGAATAGAATCTTGAGTTAAATCTCCAGAATTTCCATCTAAAAATTTATTTAATAAGTTAAATGCTTCTGTATTAAAATTAGCAGTAGTGTATTGGGGGTTTTCTGGGGTGCCTTTAAAATATGTTGTGTGTCCCCATTCTAATAATAAAGTATATCCAGGACGCATAAATAAAGCATCTATAATAGCAAATTGTTCTCTACTATATGCTTTAAGTTTAAATGATGCCTTTCTTAAAGAACCTCGGTTATATGTAGTAATATCTAAACTTTCAACACCCGGCATAGGGACTAAACCTCTTTCAGATGTTGAACCAAATCCATAAGCATTATTATTAATACTGCTATATGCTTGGTTTAAAACTCCACTTTTTTGAGTAAATGTTTGATTTCCGTCTTCTGTAGTTTCTGTAGAAGTGGTACCATTAAATAGTACATATTCTTTGGCTAACTTACCACCAACATAACTTTCACTACCTGTTAATTCTTTACTTTTTTCTTCGTCTATTTTTACAGCCGATATTGCTCTAATCCAGGCAGTATTATTAGTTTGCCATGCCAGAACATTAGCTGGTCTATTTTGTAAACCTAATAATTGCTGTCGGAGATTAACCTGATTAGCTGCCCACTTTCTAGGGTTATTTCCTATAATATTTCCCATAGTTTAAAACCTGTTTATATTTGAATAGCTTTGTAAAATAGATGTTATGTTAAGAGGAATTCGAATTTGAGTTCCTACTGGTGGGAAAATTGAGGTTGGGGGGATTAATGGGTTAGCCGCAGCTATAACCCACCATAAAGTACTATCATTATAATATTGATTAGCTAATAAATCATACCTATCTCTTTCATCTGTAATTACGTAAATGTCAGTTTCAGACAAAGGGATTGTTGGGTAAAAGTTCGTTTTATAGTAACGATTACCTTTTGGAGTTCTTAATATTTGTATGTTTGAATATCTATTAGCCATTATTTCTAAATTCCTGTAAGTGTAGCATCATCTGTAGGGATTATAAGACTACCTGAAGATGGAGAAATATCATATCCTATAAATTTAGATCCTTTTTGAGGTATAAAATTATGAATAGGAGCAAAACTAAATCCACTTACTTGTAATCCTTGAGGTAATTGAGCTATACCATCTTCTGTTGGTAAAGGATTACCGTCATTTCCTTTAGCAATTTCCCAAGGAGATTCTTCAAACCCCGCAAGAGACATTCCTTTAAGAACTCCAGGCACATCATTTAAATAATCACCTACAGTTAGATAAATTAAATTACCTCTCATAAATCCTTCTTCACTATAATCCGGGGCACAAAGCGAGGCAAGATATGTTAACTTTTCATATAGAGGCTTTTGCTCTTGTCTTGATTGAGCCATTACTCTAAATCCTAAACTAATATCTCTATTAAATCCTCCATATTTGTAGAAGCTTTCACCTCTACCTACATACTTTGTATCACTCCATTGTGCTGAATACCCATCACTAAATGAATCTATAAAAGCTCTAAATGTAATCCAAGTTCTTATAGATGGATCATCATTATTTACTACTGAGATTCTAAATTTAATAAAATCACTATTAGCTACATCGTCTGCTACTGTAGATGAGTTGTATAGAGGTTTCATTGCTAACATATCAGCTGTAGAAGTTAATTGCTTTCCAGGTTTACTTTTATCATAAACAACGTTGAAATATTCTTTACGATTTCTCCTAATAGATGAACCAATTGGAAAAGATACACCTGTTCTAAAATCTGGGAGGGTTCCTTTAAGAAGATTATTAGTACCTGTGGCAACTTGACCCATACCATAAACATCAGTTTCTCCGCCATTTAAATTTTGACCTCCTCTTATATCAGTAGGTCCTGGGAATTGTTGAGAAAAAAATGAAAGAATGTCAGGGTTAATAAAAGCTGGAATGTGGCCAAATCCTACACCGTTAGCTACTGCTTGTAGTGGTATAGTTAAAGGGTTCCATACTTGAAAAGGATCTGCTAATAAACCATTTGCTATTTGCTTAGCATTAAAAGATAAACCTACATTGGTTTTTGTGTAAAGTTTAAATAATCTCTCTACATCATCAATAGCTGCACCTACTCTTAAAAACCCCCCTCTAACAAACCAATCATTACTAGATGAAAAACCAGTGATTGATGTTGGGTCTTCGTCTTCGTTTGGTATGGAGGGTCCTAAATCTTTAAAAACAGCAAAAGCCCCTCTAGAGTTAGCTGATGAGCCACCTCCAGGGCGATCATTACCGTATCTTAAAGATTTAAGATCAGTTTTTAAGTCTATTAGAGGCATAAACTATTATTTAGGTGGGTTATCTAAATACTTAGATGGAGTAGCACCATCATCAATATCTAATTGAGACTTTTTTAAAGAATCAGGATTTAATGGGATAGTTAAGTTTGGAGCATTAACTCCTTGTTGTGGAGTTTCACCTTTAAGGCTTAACTGGGATTTGTTTAAACTGTCTACTAATGAACTCATGATTATTAATTTTAAATTGTGGTTTTGTTATAAATATTGTATTATTGCATTCTGTAATTTCCTGCTACCATAGCAGTTCCTACTTTTTGTCCATCTAATATTATGGTACCTCCTTTTTCGACAGCAGCTACTAATCTTTCAAGTAATTGAATAGTTTTACCATTATCTCCACCACCTGTTAGGTTAGTACCACCCATTACAATATCATCTTTACGGAATTTTTGAACTGTCCCGTTTTGCATTATAAAATCTTCGGCAACATCATTTCCTCCTAAAGCTTTTGCTAGTGGGGGTGCTAATGCTTTTTGGATTGCTGGGATAGAACCTATATAATCTCCAATTAACCCCCCGGCAATACCACCTAAAACAGTTCCAGGACCAGGTAATACAGATCCTAAAACAGATCCTAAAGCCCCACCTATTATACTAGCACCTAGTGGGATAATTTGTTGTGCCTTTTCAAGATTTGTACCTTTACCCGCTAAAATTGATGCTAATGATCCAACATTAATTATAGCACCAATTAAACCACCTTTAACAGCTTTGCCTACAAATTTACCGGCTTTACCAATTAAACCTGATTTTAATGCTTTCATTGGGTTTACTTTACTTGCTACAGATTTTACACCTTGGACCCCTTTCGATACAGTTTTACCTATACTAGAATTAGCTATTGATTTACCTATATTAGATATACCTTTTTTCATACGGCTAAAAATACTACCTGAAGATTTAGGGGCTTTAGTAAATTTACCAGTTGATGGGTCTCTATATCTTTTTGATTTTGGGTCGAATTTAGGTTTTGTTCCTTGATTCTTTTTAAAAAGATTTTTTATGGGGTCAGTAATAGAATCCGCGGCACCTGCTAATCGTACATAAAGAGCATTTGATGCTGATGATCCATCATTTTTCAAACCAAACATACTCATTAAACCTTTAGCACCTTTAATTACTAAGGCACCTCCAGCAACCCAACCCATAGCTTTCATTAACCATGGATGTTCTTTAACAAAGTTTGAAATTGATGTAGCTGCAGATTTAATTCCGTCAGCGAATTTTTGTGCTCTATCGGGAAGGGAATCTAAAAATGCTGTTCCTGCTGGGCCTGTAGCCCATTCTACCATAGGTTGAAGGACATTATCATTAATTAGATTCGATACTATAGATTGAATTTTAGTCCAAATTTCTTGAAGTTTAGTTACTAGAGGTTCTAATGACTTATAATACTTCATATTTGCCTCTTGGCTAGCTCTTTCAATATTTGCGTGTTTTTCAGCTAATGAAACTTGAGATGACATAGCAGCTATACCATCTTGCTGACCTTCTACTAAATCACCATTAATAGACTTACTACCTTCTTGGGCATCTAACATACCCGCTAATTCACCTCTAGATAATCCAACAGATTTAGCAAATGCTTCTTGTTGAATTACGTTCATATTTTGGAATTCCTCAATAGAACCTAACTGGTTGATAATTTCATCCTGTAAAGCTGCTGTATCTCCACGTAAAGCTGCTTCTCTTGCTTTTTCAAGATTTAATTGTTTACCTGTAAGTAATTCAGCCTCCATTTCGGCTGCAATAGAATCTTCAAAGTTAAGTAGACTTCGACCTATGTCTTCCATCTTACTCATTTCAATACCTAAAGATTTTGCTTTCGCTACAGATTCTACTAGGAGTTTTGGTTGGTCTCTAAATTGAAGTCTAATAGTACTAGAAACATTTGCAACATCATTTAATAAATTCTTTTGACTAAATGCATATTTGTTAGTCTTAATTGTATCCAATGATACTTGGGCCATATTTTTAACTAATGTCCCAGCATCTTGTCCTGATAGTTTGGCGAATTTTTGGAATTTAGCTAAACTTTCAGCAGATACACCTGCAAGTGTATTTAATTTAACAAAGGTCTTTACAGTGTTTGCTGTTAACTTTTCTGTTGAACCCATTGCTTGGTAAATAGAACTAATAGATTCCTTACCTGCTGCTATTGTGGGTCCAAACTTAGCACCTGCTGCTGCTAGTTGGTTAGCTGCTCCTTGAGCTAAACCTAAGGTTCGAGATATGTTTACATTTTCTTCACTTATTCGTACTGCAGCTTGTTTACCTTCTTCATATTTCTTTTTTAAGAAACCAAAAGCAGATGTTGCCCCTTTTATGGCCATTGTAGCTAAAATAAGTGGGTCTGTAAGATTTCTTAGAATTTCTTTACCTATTACTTTAAAGGCAGAGCCCATGGCTTTAACTTTAGTTAATAAACCACCAGCTTTTTTACCACCGTCTGTAAGACGTGATGCTGTGCTTTTTGCGGCCTCACTAGCATCTTCAAATACGGTAGCCATGTCACCCATTCCTATCTTATTTAAAAACCCTTGAATACCTTTTAAAGCAACACCTGTAAGACCTGTAGCTCTTTCAATATTTCTTTGTTGCTTGGCCATTAAGTTAATAGTATCCAGTTGTCTGTGGTAGGCTGAAGTATTATCTTTAATTTGACCTTCTATTTCGTTTAGAGTATCTAATTCATCTTGTGTAGCCGAGCCAGCTGCTTTTTTAGCTGCTAGCATTTTATAACTTAATTGAAGATTTTCAAATTCAATTTTAGTTTTATTAGCTAAAGACCTTAAATCTTTTGAAGAAAGTTCATTTATCCCTTTTTGAGATAGTCTAACCTTATCAGAAATATCTCTTAATTTATTAAGAGAACCAATTCCTAATTTTTGGGCTTGGTTTGTTTTTGTAACTTCTTCTAAAACATTTCTCCACTGTGTTGATAAACCTTCTACAGATTCATCTAAATCATTTACAATTTCACGGATGCTTTCTAATTCATCCTTAACAGCCATTACTTGGGAAGAATCAGCATCAATTTTAAGGGGAGATTTATTTACCTCCGCACGGAGACGATTAAGTTCCGCAAGATCTTTATTGAATTGTTTTAAATCTGCTCCAGTTAATTTGGCCATAATGACATATAGTTATATGCTATAAATATTAAAAGGCATCATTTCTTTGATGCCTTTGTAACATAGCTAGGAACATTAACTTCTTTTTTAGCTACTGCACCTGCTGCCCTCATATTTGCTATAGATTCATCTACTGTACTTTCTTGGGAAGATTGATTTTCTTCTTTATAATGGTTTGCTATGGCATTCCATGTAAACTTTCTAAGCCAGATAGGCATGTTATAGATAGTTTCCCAATCATACCCTCCCTTACCATGAAATACAATTTCGTGAATTTGAGTAAATATACTATTTCTAAAAATTAATGCTTCTTTAGGCGTCAGGGAAAAAAAAGTTGACTCCAATGGGCACCTCCACTTCCCTGTCTTCTCCATCAATCAATAAAGTAACATTTAAATTAATATCGGGTTGAATTTTTTGGAGGTATTCTCTTAATGCTCTAGAATCACGGGCAAGTAAATAATTATCTACAAAATCTCTAATAGTTTTAGATGACGAATCCCCTTCAACTGAAGTAATAAGGTATTTCATTCTAGTAGATAAATCTGCAGAGTTTAGTTTATTAATCTTTTTAAGACCTTTAATTTCACTATCAATTTTTTTCTCAAGATGACCATCTAACAATCTAAAAGTAATGTTAGTGCCTGAATGGGGTAGTGTAAATGGAAATTCGTTTTGACCTCGGGTAAATAAACTTTCATCAATTTCTTTGTTTTCAAGTTCTGTTAAATCAACTACATGATTTTCACCCATATATTCAAACTCATAATCTTTACCATATCCTAAAATACGAGAAGCAATCATAATAGCATTTTTATCACCAACCAATAAATCATCATAATTTACTTTAGTAATAATAAGTGACTGGAGCAGTTTATCTAGTACAGTTCCATTAGCAATAAAGTTTTGGTTAGTAAGAATGTCTTCTTCTCTAGCCGTCATATACTTCATTTCGATTTTACCACTTGAAAGAGCATGCCCTTCAGGATAAAGTAAACCCTTTGAAGGTAAATCAATAGTCTCTGTTGGGAACTTGTGTTTAACAGGTTCTGCTACTTGGGGAGCAGGAACTTGAGGTGTTTCGTTTTCCATAATTTTTATTTAAAATAACTTTATTTATCGTGTATACATATTAAAATAAGAAAGAGCTTGACCGAAGCCAAGCTCTCCTTAAAGAAATCGCAAAATTTTTCTTAGTAATTTAACACACAGTAATCCATACCGATAGTAACTGTCAAGTTTTGAGCAGCTGCTTCGTTGTCCCAGTTGTATTCACCAAATTCAGCAGCTTTAACAAAAGCACCTTTGATAATCCATTCTGAAACGATATCACCAACAGGACCTAAAATATCGATAGTTAAATCTTTTTTATAGAAATCTGAATAACCATCTCTACCTGTTACAGACTCGTGGTGTAGACGAACCCATTCCATTACTGCTTGAGCTCCAGAAGGTGTAATTGGATCGAACATTGTCATTGTTAAGTCGTTCCATTTTAATTTACCCTTAACTTTTCTATAAGTGTTGATATGGTTAAGGACAATTTCTTCCTGCGAGAAGCCGACCGATGAAATAGCTTTAATTGTATACGCTGGGATACCGTCTACATACATGATAAATCTATTCTGTACTTTCGGTTCAAAAGCTGTGAAGAAAATTTCGTTGGGATCTAATACTGCCATTTTGCTATATATTATTTTATTTTATTATAAATATTCAATTCTTTAGTTTTTATGCTGGGAAAGTAGCTCCAGTTGGCAATACATTGAAATCTAAGTAAATGAATTCAGCTGTTTTTGTTGGTTGTAGATAAATCTGACCAATCAACTGATTTCTATCAATTACATCTGCTGTATTGTTTGAGGCATCCATAATCACCTTAAACGCATAAAGACCTTGTCTTTGTTGTACTGATTCTAAGTAAGGATTTACTTGGCTTAAGAAAGCATTTCTAGTAGCAATTGTGTTTTGTTCAAACACTAAATTATCAGCAACTTGTGAAATGTAAGACTTAAGTTGAATCAATAATCTTCTAACATTTACTCTGTCTAAAGCAGAAGCTTTAGTTTGTAATGTTTTCTGTCCAAATACTACAACTCCTGATCCAGGGAATGAAGCGATTGGGTTAACTTTACCTTGGTATAAAGTATCTCTTTCTGATTGAGATAATTTTCTTTCAGGGCGAACTACTGTAGCTAAACCACCTCTATTCAAACCTGCAGGAGCGAACCATGCTTCACCTACTCTATCGTTATAAGCATAAACTCCAGGAATCATTGTTGAAGCTGGAACCCATACTAATTCTCCAGTTTCTGGACTAGTAGTTTGTAACCACGGAGCGTAACAAGCAGCGTAGCTTGAATTGTATGATGATGCTTCAGCAGTCATACCATTAAGTGTAGCTCCGTAAGCTGATGGGTCTACAATTGCGATTGCATCACCTCTTTCCTGTACCATATTAATTAATGAAGTAACAGTTGTTGGTGTGTTTTCAATTGTTAAACCTGGGGCTGTGATTGCATTAAAGATGTATTCATCTTGGTTTGCAAGAAGAGCAATTGAAGTTGTATAATTAGTATTATTTAAACCTTGAATATTAGTTGCTGAATTAATATTTTCATTAAATGCAGCACCTGCAGTTTCGAAATATACTTGACCAGTTGCGCCATCAAATGAACCACTTGCTACTGCTGGGAGTGATGCTGTGTACTCAGATTTAAAATTACCATTATTATCAAAATAGTTTGGTGTTTTAGCGTTTACAGATGAAACATAAACGTATCTTGATCTATTAGGATAAGTACCATTTGTTTGAACATATGGTGTAGTATCTGAAGTGTTAATGGTTTGGTAAATATCACCAATTACCTTTGAAATGTAATTTGGAGCTGTTGGATCTAATGAAAGGTTAGTATATGATTCTAAGACAGTTTTTTGTTCACTATTGTCATTACCTTGTCTAAGTAATAATGTAAATGTACCTGAAGAAGTACTAAATCCTGATACTTCCCATCTTAAGTTATCAGCTGAACCTGAAACTAAGGCTCCATCAACTTCTGAACCTGAACTATTCATAATAGTACCTTGTCCAAATGTTTTCAATGCAAATGAGGTTGCTACTGCTACCCCACTACCTGAAATGTTGGTTGAAGTTGCACTCGTAAATGATCCTGATACAATTCTTGTTACTAATAACGTAGTACCACCATTTTGAAAATAGTTGTAAGCTGAGGTTGAAGTCAAGAAGCTTTGGGGCACACTTGCACTCATAAAGGTAGTACCAAATAAATTTGCGTACTGACTATATGAAGTTACTAATGTAGGAATGCCAACAGGTCCTTTAACTGTTGGTCCGATTATTGCGGCGCCAGCTTGAATAGGTTGTGCTGTAATTGCCGAAAGATCATTCTCTCTAGCTAATACACCTGGTGATAATAATGTTTCTGCCATTGTGTTTTGGATTAAAAATATGTTTTATTATAAATATTGTATCTTTCCTCAAAAATTAATCTGGAGTTACAACTTTGCCTAGATCTAAAAAAATTTGACCATCTCCATATTTTTTACTAAGATGTTCTCCTATTTCTTTTTCTATAGATTTTAATTTTTGAAACTGATTATCAAGATTTGTTTTAACTAATTTAAGAGTTTGGATTTGCATTTCAACTTCACCAAATTTTTTAGTTAATTCTTTTGTTTTTTCTTGAAGATCTTTTAAAGCTTGTATCTCTTCAGATGTTAAATTTTGTTCCATGATACATATTCATTTTTTTATTAAAAATGTAAAACATTTTTTAAGGGTATTAACACCATATCTGGGGTGATAGATTTAGTACATTCATATTGGCGTGGTGTATCTTTATGGTCAGGGCACCATTCCCAATCACCAGGATTTAACCATTCTCTATTAAAACACCCAGTACATAATCCTTTAGGAGTAGTAACACGTTGACAATCCTCAAATTCAGTGTAATCATCACTAAATCCTGAGATTAAAATAACAGGTGTTCCTATTGTCCATGCTAACCAACTTAATCCACTACCAACACCAATAAAAGCTTCGGCATGTTTAATTTGATTCATTCGAACTTCAATAGGTTTATTACCGGTTTCATTAATTACATTTTGAAGTGTTCCTCCTAATTTTGAATCGTGCCATTCATCATTTAAAGGTTCATGTGTAATCATCATTACTTTATAACCATTGTCATTTAAAGTATCAATTACTTTTTGCCAACCACCCGGATAATTCCAATATTTGGCGTGAGCCGAAGCATGTGGGGCTATTACAACATATTTTTCATCTATAGGACGACCTGTATCTTTAAAATTAATTTTAGGTTTTAATTCTTTATGTTCTAATCCTAAAATATCGGTTGAAGTTGCTTGAAGAGGAAGTGACTTAAAATCACGAGGTACTCTTTGAGGGTTAAATGTTTTGTCATCATTATAAAACCAACCTAAACCATACATGGCGTATAAATCAGGGACAGAGTTTCCTGGGGTAACAAATTCTAATTCTGGGTATTGTTCTCTGAACCATTCATTTTTAAAGGTTGATACTACAACATGGCAATCCCATTTTTTTCTAAATTCCTCTACATAAGGGAACCAGGCTAAAGTATCACCAATGGCGTTTGAATCTAAATGGATATAAACACGTTTACCTTTAGGATTAAAATCATGTTCAAACACTAATTCATTAGTTTCTTTTTCATAAACCTTAACATTCCAATCAATAAAATATTTAATATTAGTACGAGTCCACATATTATTACCAATAGCAGTATCGTGGATAATTTTCCCAGTATTTCTATCAGTCATTAAAACTTTATACTCTTTTTTCTGATTGCCTAGAATTTCTAAAAATGCCCCCTCAATAAAATTAATATTATAGTTATTGTTAGGAGCTTTAACTGGGGTTCTAAGATTTACTAATGTGTTGTATTCGTGTATTAATTCTTGTTTCATAACACTTGATTATAAATTTCCATTAATTTAATAGTTCTATTTTCCCAACTAAGATCTTTACCTGTTTGAATTGCATCTTTTACATATCTATCCCAATTATTCATAATATCTTTTAAACCATCATTCATACGGAAAATATTACGTGGAGCTCTCCACATCCCATAAAAATCAGTTTCCATTTCAATCCAACCAATAACAGGCAAACCACAAGCAGCTGCTTCTAGTAATGTAAGATTTGGGTGTCCTGCTTCTAGTTCTGAAGGGTGGATAAAAATATCGTGGGAATGATAAATTTGACGTAGTTGGGTATTTGAAGGTTCCCAAATAAAATCAAGTTTAGGATAATTTAATATCCATAAATTTTCATTAACCCAATTTTCATTATTTTTAGGACCTACAATTGTAATAGGTAAATTATTCATCATAGCTAAACCTACACCATATGAAAATCCTTTTCTGTCATACCCATTTTTACCCCCCATACCATTATTGGCTAACATAAGCAATTTTGGCTCTTTTGGTTTAGATTTAAAGGGTAAAGGGAAAAAATTATTAGTATTAACCCCATGAGAAAAATAAATACATTTAGGATGATCAAAATAATCAACTAACCATCTAGCAGGCATTAGTGAAATTAAAGAACCATCAATTGCTTCTAAATTTTCTTTATAAACAGAAGATTCTTTTCCATAATACATTACATGATGATCATGTAATTGGTATATGTAAGGAATTCCTCTATTTTTTAAATCAATAGCTAAATTTGCTACATGGCAGTGAACAATATCAAATTCCCCAGGTTGGATACGTCCCCCTAATTTATGGGATGAATCATGACCTAGTTTTCTTTGATTAACTTCAAATTCCCAAATAATTTTTTCAATTGCTCCCCAATTTTTGGGTGGAATATCTAAACCACAAGCTGGATCTACGTGTACTATTTTCATTTTGTTGTGTATATTTCTGGACTGTTTTCATCCATTCCTTTAAATTCTTGTTCAATAATACTAAATCCTGGAAGGTGTTTAGTGTAAATTTTTTCTGCTGTTCCTACACTTAAATTAGCAACATTACACACCCACATATCAAAAGCATCCCAAGGAGTATTTCTAATTTTATCTTGGATATAATCTATTTTATCATTATTAATTAGATAAGATTGAGCAGGAATAAATGGGGTTACGTTTGTGTAAATATCTTCAATTTTAGGTCCGTTTAAGTTACGATTTTTAAATGGATTTCCAAATCCAATTATATCTTGATCATTTTCTCTTGCCAATCTGCTAAAACGATCTAATGATTGTCTTAATTCACTGAATGGAGAATCTACGACCACATCACCTTCAAAAATTAAAATATAATCATAATCCTTATTATCTTCAGCTAAAAGCGCATTTGTGTGAGCTAGATAACAACCATAATGGCCCGGGGCTAACTTATAATAGCCAGGGACTTCTTGAACATCTTCAGGTCGATTACAAGTATCTACTGGGGGGAGTTCAGTCCAAATTTTATTTATACGTTGTTCATACTCGATACCTGTTAACTCACAAAATTCCTTAACACTCTCTATAGAACGAATTTCTTTTTCATTTGTATCAGGTTCTGTAACTAGATGCATTAATTTGATTTTAGGTTTACTTTCAAATTTAGACCTATCACCATACCATTCAAAAAGACCATTTTTAGATATTTGGTTTTCTCTGTAATTATCATCAACTATTACAGTTTTAGAATCTAGTTGAATATTGGTAGCTAAATCATAAGTATCCCAAGTAACATTAAACACATCACCTTTAGAGAATTTTACAATATCATAAACATGGAATTTACTAGTAATTTCAAACTCAGCCTCATTAACGATATTTCCATTTTTTTCTAGAGTATACTTTAA
>Ga0070751_1000442_pt1 | contig 26528 bp, 40 predicted proteins | sample VirMetDEL_Aug_28_FD_78514 | JGI IMG/M metagenome (GOLD analysis project Ga0070751, IMG submission 78514) | Aqueous microbial communities from the Delaware River and Bay under freshwater to marine salinity gradient to study organic matter... | ecosystem: Environmental > Aquatic > Marine > Coastal...
CCAAGCTCTGCAAACAGTTCACTGGCCGCGTGTACTTGCAGAAAGAGAGACTCAATCAAGGCGGTTATACCAGCGATGGTATCTACTTTGGTGTGGGTGATCCGCTCTACTTTGCCCAAGATGAAGAAGGTCTGTGGGCAGACTACTTCCGGGCTTCATGTAGAGATGAAGCTATAGAGATCCTGCGTGATCGCTATCCGATTGCCAAGATCAAACGTTGATTCTCTCCCCCAATGATTCCGGAGCTGTATCGCAGTTCCGGTTCATTGTGTGAGGGATTCTCCCTCTTTGTTGTTAGCTGCCCGCCATGCTGGTGAATGTTATGAACCTGAGCCAATCCACGCAGCTCACTGCATCCCACGCAGTAGAGTATCTGATCAATGAAGACAATGGGCTGCTGACGTTTGAAGATCTGCAGGACATTGCCCGCAAAGGTTGTGCAGCTTGTGCACCTAACGGACTCACCTATTATCACGATACTTGGGAGTTCTTCATCAAGTTTGAAGACGATGTAGAAGATTATTTCTACGATAAGTACGGTGATGCTTGGCTAGAACGATTCGCCAAGAACAGCACAAGTGTGCGCGGCATGGTTAATCATATGGTGTGGACGTTTGTTAATCAGATTGCACAAGAAGTTACAGGCATTAAGTAACCCGCTACGCGGGGCCAACTCACACAATCACATCAACATCATGGCAACCATTCAACATCACTGTGCACCTAACGATCGCAACGGTAACCCTCAACGTTGTTATGTTCTACTTGATCTTGACGATGTAGCTGTAGCCGCATGGGATGAGGGTTACCTAGGTAACCTCGCTGTCCCTGGAATCTGGCGTGAGGCTGCATACAATGCGCCGCGCATTGAGTGTACAGTTGCAGCTTACCGTCACCTATTGCGTACATTGCCCGGTCCGGACTATGCTTACCAAGTCCCCGGCTACTCCCATCTCCGCAACCTGTAACTAAACCAATGTCAGATCGTAAGTACATCGTGCACGTTGAGACTGCAGATCGTGGCGACTTTAAGATTCACACACTGGCATCTAGTTGCCTAGAAGCTGAATCAATCGCCCGCCACTGTGTGCGCCAACAGTTCACCAACGACATCCTCAGTTCCCACGCTTGGCCTAAGTAAATGTACGACACTCGCACACACTTAAATAGAGACTTCATGCGTCGCATGATTCGTGCCTACGAGCAAGATCTCATGCAGTTAGTTGCAGATACTCCAGATCATCCTGGTGGTGATTGGGCAGTCGAACATCTAACTATGCTGGAAGACTTACGCGCCAAGACTTTTTCATCCTTCGAACAAACCATCACATTCTGATCATGATGTACAACCACATCCGTGACTTCCACAAAGACCAAATCCTGCACGTTGTTAACAACTACATGACATCAGAGATGCGCAACCATCTGATGCGCGAATGTCCGGCCGCATACAATTCACTGTGTGGTCGTGTAGTTATCACGTCGCAGGTACATGATACGGGCCGCAAGATCATCGAGCGCCCTATAGATGTAGACCTTAGCGAGTTTGATTGATCCCGCTAACGCGGGGCGCCTTCATCTACTACCAACAACATCACACAATGCTTGAACCTAACCTCGTCTTACTTGACTTCCACGGTGTGTACATCCCGCAGATGTATTGCAGCGATGCTGACGAACACTGGGCTGAATGTGTAGGCGTTGACTACAACGATGTGCTTACTTGTCAGACTGGCCCAGATCACGAATGGTATTGGGAAGCGTGGCAGAACATCCTAGACAATGCCAGCATAGTTAGTGACGGTGTTACCTGGAGATTGCATCAAGATGGTGACCTTTGGGAGATTCCTGATGGTTACACTTTCGATGACGATTGTGGTATCCCGATCACTCCTGTTTAACCCTGTGGTTGCCCACGCCGCCTACACAAACTAACTCCAATGAATCACTTCCCTTACGACATTTATCAGTTGGATTCGCATAGCCTGGCCTACCATTCCCTCGCACAATTCAAACAGATTCTCCTTAAAGAGGAGATGCCTGATGACGTTGTCTACTTAATCGAAGACAAGATCATCCCAGCTCTTGAAGGTATTGTCTCCCAAGATTACTGACTCTTAACTAACCCAACTCGCACAAACATCATGCGTAAGATCGAATCACAAATGTTGCTCGCAATCCACTCTAAGAAAGATTGGAAGTGCGCCAACACACAAGTCTCTGTAACTTATTTCGCCCACGCTGATCGACTCATTGATCGCACAACTGTATATCTGCACGGTAGCCCAATCGCTCAGATCAGCCCCGATACAGTTACGATCTGCGACTATGGTTACCAAACACCTACAACTAAGTCAAGACTAAATGCTATTCTGCGTGAGCTGTGCGGCGCTGGTATCTACCAGAAGAATCACAAGTGGTTTGGCACAGCAATCGAAGAAGCTGATTGGGAGATCGAAAAGAACTCCCGTCACTGTTTTGTGCGAGGTTGATCAGCGTGGCTTACTACATCCAACGACGAGATTACACCAACACCGTGGAAACAATCGATGAATTTGAAACAGCTAAAGAAGCCTACAGAGCCGCACGTGAATATAACTTGGCGGATCCCACGGCTGTCCATTATGTGGCTAAGAGAGCCTGTAAAGCTTGGCTAGAAAGCGCAGCCTAAATCACTATCCCGCGGCGCGGAGCCGCCGCATAGTATTCTATCGAGCGTACACAATGCCGTACTTCATTCAACGTAGAGACAACGATCGACTCGAAACTGTTGATCAATTTACAGACAGCAAAGAAGCTTTTGCTGCTGCTCGTGAGTACAACCTGAGCGATTCGTTCGCCCATTACTATGTCACCCGCCAACCATGCCGAGCATGGAATGACGAGGATTGATGATAGTCCCTTTGCCCTCTACCCCTTTTCCCAAATGACACCTGACGTTGAAGCGTTACTTGATTTAGTAACGCCTTATCTTCTAGAACAAGTTATTAAGTACAATACAGATGAGTTTGACTCAGTTTGGGAGCCTCAGCACATTGAAGCCGTTAACAACATTTGTGAGTACATCGAGCAGACATATGGGCAACGTATAAACGGCAGTTTGTTCAGAGCTGCTGCAAAGCTCAAAGCTCGCATCAACCAAATTAACTAAGAGGTTACTCAATGGCTTTTTTAATGATCGGTGGATTTCTGATTGGTCTAGGGTGGGCCACCAAGCTTCCCCTGCTGATCATCTTGGGCGCTCTGTGTTTCTTCCTTCCTAGGCAATCCTAAAATGTAGTGGACTATGCAGGCTGTCTAGTTAAGCTGGATGGCCTACTTAATTTGCCACGGTCTGCCGTGACTGATAACAATCACATCTGGTTTCAGATTCCCGAGCATTGGGTTGATGCTCTGATTAACGATGACGAAACACGTCTAGATGTTTCTGCACAGGAGCTCAAAGGATACAGGCAGTTTATGTACCACTTCGTGGAAACCAGCGACATTCTATCCGTAGGACAATCGCCATACTTCAGCAAGCATCACGATGCGCGACCTTACGGAGTGTTACCCTGCGACGTTGTGGACGTGAAAATCGGTTATGATTACGATCCTTGCTGAGAAGCGCACGGGGGTCTAGCAATCTAGTGAATGCAGCGAACTCATAATTCGCCATAGGTGAGTGCAATCCTCACGACCCTCATCATTACACACAATGTTCAAACCAGGAACAAGCAACGAAGCCCTAAGCTGCCCAAAGTGCAAAGCGGTAGCATTCAGAACAATCGAAACAAGAAGGAACAAGTACAAAGCGATCAGACGTCGCAGAGAATGCGCAGAGTGCAGCTACAGGCTGACAACGTATGAAGTATCACAGGCTTTCTACGAAGAAGTTATCTTTTTCAGAAAGATAGCCGAGCAGATCATGAAGAGGAAGTTCAATCCTTTAGCTGAAAGCCCCTGCGGGAGTTGCGAGTACAACCTAAACGGTAGGTGCAACTTTGATTTTCCAGAGTTCGATACGGAAGACGCTGCAGATTGCAGCTTCAATACCGCAAGAAGCTAACTAAGTGAAAACCCTAGAAATTCACGTTAAGTTAGAGCTTATTCTAAAATGTTTTCCTATGTGGTTTTAATCCATACATACCAGTGTGTACCTTGTAACTAACACAATGCAAAAGTCAGCGTGTGCTAACCTAACTGAGCTTTTAACTAAACCATGCAAAAGGAAACTAAAGCAGCGCAAAGCTTCGATGTGTTTAGTAACAAAACCGGTTCGTGGAAATTTCTGTGCGCAGTGGAGGCTCAAGACACTAGGCACGCAAAGGAAATCGTCATGAATGAGCATCGCATCTCAAACTGGCACGGCCTCTGCGTGTATCCGACCAAGTAGCAGGCGCACCTATTTACAGGACTGCTCTGCAGTGCTACTATTTACGGGCGGCACCGGCCCTGAACGTGGTGCGCATCCAACAACATCACATCGCCATGACGATCAAACTACCTTCTATCCTCAAGCTCGCTGACACAGCAGCATCAGCCTGGTCCGAATGCGACGTGGCTTTAGTTCAAGTGAACGAAGCTTTCGGGACTCCCTTCGAAGCTGCCCGAGACAATCTGCTAGCTGACGTTCAGCAAGCGGAAAGCGAGGGTTTCGATCTCGGTCTCTTCAGCGGAGCCGAAAGTAAGTTCAAGTTCCCTCAGTACAAAGCGAACATCATTGTGCGGGTAAGCAGAAAGCCCACGCCGCACTCGAAACTTGAGAAACTAGCCGCCAAGGTTGAAGACCTTGAGCAACAACTCAAGCTGGCAAAGCTTAAGTTGAAGCAGCAGGCTGAACTGCTGGTTCAGTCAGGCGAATGTGACCAAGTCACAGACAAAATTTCTCTCGCATTTACCCGACTCAAATGACTGACCGTGCAGCTAACGCAGGCGCCGCGCTTATCGCTTCGATTGGCATGGCGTTTGCTGCCCTGGGTCTCATAGGAGCACATCCTTCTATGACAGCCCACCATCAACATCCCACTAGCGAAACATCAATCGAGTGCAAACAATGAATCATTACTTTCTCTCGTGTTCAATCTCCGGCACAGTGCGTCAAAGCGTGCAAATCGCTTTCGATGATCTAAAGCTTCCGGATCAAACTATCCGCACGCTTAAAGAGAAGAACACGGTCTCTATCCGCCCGTCGCTTTCTAACGCATTGAAGGGCAAACTTGACTCGCTTCGTTCTCTACAACGTGAACTGTACGACGAATGCACAATTCACTTCGGCGACGCACACTTCGTAACGGAAAACTACTTCTACAAAGCACACGAATACATCAAAGATATCAAGTATGCGACAGAGGTAGCTAACAACGAACTCCGTGAACTTTGGGATCAAGAGTACGCAGCGTGGCAAGAAACAGCAGAGAACATTCTTCGACCGCTGTTTGATGATGAGCAGGAATACGATCTTGCTTTCCAGGCATACATGAAAGTATTTCCTACAAAAGCTGCGTACCACGCCCCGATTCGTGTTTCGGTTGTAGGCCCCCTCCCTGTTGTTCTTGAGGTTGCCGATGAGCCTGTCCAGGGCGACATTCAATCACTCCTCGCCTATGAGAACAACATCAACACTGCGCAAGTTCTTGAAGCTGCTAAAGCTTCAGCTGCTGATCGAGCACTCACGATGGGCGCCGAACTGCTAGACGATCTTGATGCTCGCAACATCACAAAGATCGGTAAGCAACAAACAGGTTCCGATAAGAAGCGTGGTTCGTGGGAGATTACAGCAAACAAACTAAAGCTCATCAGCGACTCCGTTCCTGGTTTTGAGGAGTTGGCGGTGCTATCCACGCGGCTTTTGCAGTGCGGCAAACTGCTGACTTCGCCCGACAAGTCCACCTACAGGCAGGCGCAGCAAGAGTTCCAGGTGATTCAATCCTCAGTTCGCTCTGAGTTGGAATCCATCTGCAACAATCGAGATCAATCGAAGGGTCTCGAAAAGCTCAAGCAATCCCTTGCACTCTCTTCTAAGTACAAAACCCTATGTGAACGCATTAAATCAACCGAGAACGTCTCTCATCTGAACCTGCTAGTAGCAGAAGCAAACACTGAGATTGATGTTTACGAGCAACGCTCCAAGCACCTTCGCAAACTGATCGAACGCCGCAAAGAACTGATCTCCGCGTCGGCAGACAATCTCGATGGGTTGATTGCTGACGTTAAAGACAACCCAAACACTGAAATTGCAGTTGACTTCTGATGTACCGAACTCTCTACGTATTTCAAACTGACAAAGGTTACTTAACTGAAGACCGCACAACTACGACCGATCCCTTCGAAGCGATCACTTTTGTGGATTTCGATTCAGCGTGTAAACGTCTAGCTGCTGCTAGCGGTGTATACGCCGGCGAGGTAAACATCAAACCCGTTCAAGCTCAATTCCCTAAGCCTCTAAACAAATGAACACCAAACTCTTCACTCAGCTTCAAAACTTTCGTAGCGCTCTTAACTCCGCCACGCTCGAACGAACAGACGTTATTGATGGTCTGCTCAGCTGTCTAATCTCTAGGCAAAACGCATTTCTGCTCGGTGCCCCTGGCACCGGCAAATCCGATCTCGTTCGCAACATTTGCAAAGGTATTACAGGAGTCAACTACTTCGGTTACTTGCTGACTCCTACTACCGACCCTTCGGAAGTATTCGGACCTGTCGCAGTAACAAAACTGCTGAAGGATGAATACGAACGTGATACCGATGGTTACCTCCCCTCGGCACACGTCGGCTTCCTGGACGAGCTGTTCCGTGGCAGCTCAGCCATCCTCAACTCTTTACTGACCCTCCTAAACGAGAGGACTTTCAACAACGGCAAATCAACTATCATCACTCCTCTGCAGAGCATCGTCGCTGCAACCAACAGCTGGCCCGAGGAGGAGTCACTGCAAGCTTTCAGCGATCGTTTTCTATTCCGTCCGACGGTCCACGCACTCAAGAAGCCCGCTTCGAAGCGGATTCTGGATCAATGGGCATTAGGCATCGAGCAGCGTCCTGCCGTCGGCGAGCACCTTTCGCTCGAACAACTAAGCGAGCTTCAGGCCGAAGTAGATAAGGTCAAGATCTCCGATGAGTTTTTAGACAAGTTCACTTCTGTGTGGGAGCTCCTGGCTCAGCGAGGCATCCTGATCAGCGATCGACGTCGCGTTCAGATCCTTAAGTTCCTGCGGGCCTGGGCTCTGGTTCAGGGCGACGACACAGTGCATCCTGAGCACATGCACAACAGCATCGTACACATTGTGTATAACTCCCCTGACGATCAGGATGTTATACGCGAAGTGCTTGATCAAGAGATTCCCACGGCGGCTCGTTTGTTCGGCGACGCCAAGCGAGCAGCCTCAGGCGTCATGGCTGAGTTTCAGAGCACTGTGCATCGCAGCCGTGGGCAGAACCTTGAGGGACTAAACGAATACGTAGTAATGCTGCGTAAATACCATAAGGACGTAGGCACCATCAAATCAAAAGTCGATGAGCTCTTGACCAGTGATCGCGTTAAGATCGGTGCATCTGATCGTATGAACGGCGTAAAGCTCACACAACAACTTCAGAACAACCTAGACACCATCGCCCGCGAAATCTCAGAGGTAGCTCAATGACACAGACACGCCGCGAGTTCCTTCGCCTCATCGAGAACGAACCACTAACTCTGGGCTGCAGCGCTCTCGCCGACTTCCTCTGGGAAGATTTTGTGCGGGACCAGCGCCCCAGTGTTAATTATTTGATCAACACTTACAAAATTACGCAGCTGAGCCGATTTGGAAAAGAAATTTTCGAGCGGCTGTACAACGAAGACAACGTTAAGTGGCTGATAAGCGAGCAGGATGTTGAGGACTACTTCAGAGCAGTCTGTAACGGCTTGCCGCCTAAAATGCCAGAGGGGTACAAACCCGAGAACGGTGTGTGGTGGGCGATCATGCAGGAGCTCACTAACGCGGCGGGCTGGCCCTATCTGCTGAACCGGTGCGTCGGGGATCAATTCGCATCCGGCAATAATGCTGTGATGCTGCTTAACGAGCTGGCCGAGGAGATCGAACAAGCAATCGCCGAGGGCACGTTCGACGTAGAGCTGCTGACGCAGGCGGGAGAAAAGCTGCAGGAACTGCGCGACAAATTCCGACAGGCCGTGAAGGAAGGACAGACCGACAAGGCTGCGAGCTTCCGTCAGCAGGCGAAGGAGATGATTAACCAGATCAACGACGCTGTACAACAGACAGCTGAACAGATCGGTGCTCAGACCGGTAATGCAGTGGATCGGGTTAACAAGGCCCACGACAAGCTTCAGGAGCAGATAGGCAACCTGTTCGGGGACACAGCAGGCACGGGCACGTCGACAGGAACTCTGGCCGAGAAGAAAGCCCTAGCCAAGCGCCTTTCGAGGAACCAGACCCTGCGCAAGGTGGCTGAGCGCTTAGGCACACTGCGGCGGGTATGGGCGGAACGCAAACGGGCTCGTAGGGCAAAGAGCAATTACGAGAACATCGTCGGCGCCAAGTTTGATAACAATGTCGTGCAGGCGTTCCCTAGCGAAATTGCCTTAGCGGCTACGCCGCAGGGCCGCGCATTATTTGCTCTCAAATACTCAGAACGTACACTCCTTACTAAAGACTACACTGCAGACCGTAAAGACCTTGGTAAAGGTCCAATCGTGATGTACGTGGATGTATCCGGTTCCATGACAGGTGCTAACGAGATTTGGTCTAAGGCCATCACGTTCGTCATTGCGGAGGAAGCACTCAAACAGAACCGAACAGTGCAGATCAACCTGTTTGATACGCACATTCAAAACTCCGTCACGATCGCTCCTAACAAAAGCGATACTGGAAAGCTGCTGGACTTCGTGGGCGACTGGTTCTTGCAAGGAGGTACCAGTTTCAATAGCGTGATCGGCCACGCTCTCTCGAACGAGGAGCTAACTAAGAACAGTGACGTGCTGATGATCACGGACGGGGAGTCTTCGGTAAACGACGCGTTCGTAAAGCGCATCAATTCTTTTAAAGATGACACAGGTACACAGTGGACCACATTCTGCATCGCTCGCTACCTGCCGCCCATCGTTGCTACATTCAGTGACGAAAGCTACCTCGTAGACACATCCGATGACAATAATGTCGTCGATGTAATTCAGAAAGCGATCCGATGACCGAAGATGCCGGCCAGATCTTTAAAGGTCTGATCAATGAGTACAAGGGTAAAGCAGAGCGCTCTGACCAGCAGCAGGCGGGTATGCCAATACCTCCCGGTCTGGGAGCCTTCTGGCTTGACTCTGAGACAGGCATCCTTTACATCGCATCAGTAGGTGACGATGGTGAAGCTTTATGGCGACGTATGGAGGATGTAATGGGTCCTAAACCTCTGAAACCTCTAAGTGCAGACGATCCCGATCAGTTTTGGATTTGACTCAAGGGTTGCACCCTTAGTGAAAAGCTACTATGGTCTTCTTGTCAAAACCCTTGGCATCCATGTTCACATACACACTGAAAGGGAACGCTCTCACCAAAGACGAAGCTGCTGCCCTCGTAGAGGCTTCCTCAACCACGCCGGTTGAGATCGAACTTTCTTCGGTCTTAAATCTCCGCAAGGTGGACAGCGCAAAGCTGTTCAAAATGTCTGTAGAGAAGAAACTGCCCGAACTGGCAAGCTTGGCGTGGAAAATCTCGGTAAACGACGCACCGAAAGCCGCGAAGATCACCAAGTCTGGGGTTGAAGTAGTCAGCCTCAGGAAGTCTACGGACAAGCTGCTGGAGGACCTCCACAAAACGAATGCCCTGTGGGGCGCTGGGGCTGCCATGATCCTGTCCAGCTGCAGTAATGAGCAGTGGTGGACCCTGCGGCAAGTCGCAACCTACTGGGTCAACAATCTCGATAGCAGCCCTCGGTCAGTGCTCTACCAAGGCTTCGAGATCATGAACGGGACTTGGGAACCGAAGGAACTTCGTGCGGGTGTTGATCGCCGCGAAACTTTCCACGTCTCACCTGTTTATATCTGTCTGCGTGATGCGCTGCATTGGCTGATGGATAACGGTCTCGTCGATCGCACGAAGAACGTTTCCAAGGGAAGCAGCAACCCCAACGCGAGTGTCAGCGTTCAATCAATGTCCCGCGTGTATTACGCGATCAAGCTGACTGAGCGGGGACGGCAACTCGTGGAGATGTGGGGCGACATCAACACCTTTGTCGAAAAGGCGTTCGAGTCCCGTTTGCGCTAATCCCTAGTACACTACCCAAACGCTTTGTCAGCCCTGCGCAAGCGGGGCTTTTTACTATGAAAATTAAAGTGATCACAGAAACTGAAAAGCAAGAGCAAGCAATTCGGGAATTAAACGAGATATCCAAAATCTGTTTGGATACTGAGACCACGGGGCTCCAAGCAACTCTGGCTAAATGCCGTCTGCTGCAGCTATGCGATGCTTCGCCAGACGTTGACGACCGAACGGTTTACGTTTTTGATCTGTTCAAAGTTAAGCCCGACAAAAAACTTAAAGACCTTATAGAAAGTCGCGATCTCTTGGTTATACACAACGCGAACTTTGACTTGCAATTTCTTTATCAACTCGGTATCGATTACAAAGGTAAAGTCTTCGACACCTACCTGGCAGAAAGAGTACTTAGGGCGGGTTTCAAAGAAAAGAGGATTTCTCCGCAAGCGAACAAGCCCTATTTCGCAGACGTTTCTTGCTCACTCAAAGCAGTAGTAGAAAGACGGTTAGAGCTGCAGATAGATAAAGAACAGCAGGTATCTGATTGGGGCGCCGTTGATTTAGATCTAGAGCAAATCGAGTACGCAGCGAAGGATGTCGACCTGCTTCCAAGAATTGCCGCCCTTCAAATAGAGGAACTTAAGCAAGAAGACTTGATGGGGATCTACAGCCTCGAATCCAAGGTAATCAGACCTGTAGCTCGAATGTGCTACGAAGGTTTCGCTGTAGACGTAGAGAAACTTAAAAAGTTAGAAGTAGAAATTCAGAATGAATTAGACGAAGTAACTAAGAATTTTGTGGAAAATTTGGATTCTCGTCTGCCGGAAGAGCTTAAGCTGCCTCGCTGTGTGGACGGTTCGCTTTCTATCGGTAAGAAACCTAAAAAAGAATTTAATCCATCTAGCACTACACAAGTCTGTAACGCATTTACAGCGTGCGGCATCGATCTTCCTGAAGACGATAAAACGAAGAAGAAAACATTAAGTCAGATCGCTCTCTCCGAGTTCAACAGTGATGATCCCACGCTGGCTTTGTACAGACAGCGAGTAAAAATCGAAACTAAATTAGAACACATTACGAAGCTAATAAGCAATATAAATCCGGTAACCAATCGTATTCACAGCTTCTACAACCAATTCGGCGCGAACAGCGGTCGTTTCACTTGTACCGGGGCAAAACAAAGAACCAAAAAAGCTGCGAAAACAACTTATGCGGTAAACCTACAGCAAGTTCCCAGATCCAAAAATTTCAGGGAATGCTTTGTTGCAGGCCCAGGCCGCAGGCTTGTTATCTGCGACTACTCACAAATGGAGCTGAGACTATTAGCGGAGCTGGCCGATATACCAGAAATGCAACAAGCTTACAACAAGGACATAGATTTGCACACATTAACAGCAAGTCTTATGAACGATTGCCGCATCGAAGACGTCAGTAAACAACAAAGACAAATGGCTAAAGGGGCTAACTTCGGAATGATCTATGGAATTGGATACGCAAGATTTAAAACTTATGCTGCCGCTTCTTTCGGGTTGATGCTTAGCCTTTCCGAAAGTAAAGTTACACACGCCAAGTTTCATTCGTCATATCCACGGTTGCGTCAATGGCACAGAGAAAGGGGCGCACTAGTTCAGGACGGTTGGTGCTTCACCCGAACTGCTTTAGGTAGACGACGTCTACTTAGCTACGACGACGCAAAGATGACCATCGCGGCGAACACTCTTATCCAAGGAACAGGTGCAGACATCTTGAAAGTGGCTTTGGGGGAACTAAATGAATATGTGGACGACAAGGTTAAGTTAGTAGCGGTAGTACACGATGAAATCGTTCTGGAAGTTAAAGAAGATTTAGCAGCGGAGTGGCAGTCAAAGCTGTCCGAGATGATGGTCAGAGCCGGCGATAGCGTCTTCAAAAAAACGATGCTCGTAGCGGAAGCAGGAATCGGAGACGACTGGTCTGCCAAATAGCAACTAAGTCAGTATGTTTGTGGTACATTAATAACCACTTATGTAAGTACACATTCACATGGAGCGCATCTTGAGCATCCCTAAAACCATCGAAAAAGAAGTGTTTACCCTCAAAACCGACGGTAAATATTACGGAATAGTTCAAGGGGCGGATGAATTTTTTGTTTGCCCCGAAGAATTCGATTCTCCTCTTCGCGCTGCTAACCACGCTCGTTCTGTAGCCAGGCAACTAAGAAAAGAAAACAAACTCGGTAGCACAGCACACATCTTAAAAAAAGTAAAAGCGCCGGTAATTCGTTCTAAAGTACTTAAGAAAAAGGAATTATTTACCGAGGCTGAGGTGGCCAAAAAGACGCATCTGCGTTTTAGAGAAGTTTGGGTCCTCCTCAACCCCGAGGGTTGTTTTGTGATGGAAGCTATCAAAAATAAAACACTCGTTCGCTATAGCGCTAAAAAGGAACAAGCTATGGTGTTTAGTTCTTACGAAGATGCTTTGTATACCGCTAATACGTTAGATATGGTCGTCCGTAAAGGCCATAAGCTGCGTCGCTACTTCGAAAAACACGGTTAGTTTTGCTAACCTAGAAATAAGATTAGGCTTCTGGCGTGACTTCTACCCCCGCTTACGGTTTCCGCATCCGCCAAGGTGGCGCCGGTCCCATGCAGACCGCAGTCCAAACCGGCGACATTAAGGATATTCAAACTCTCTTATCTCAGCGGTACCCCACGCTGAAATTTGATGCGCTAACTGAAGAACCGGAAGAAGTAGCTAAGCCAGAAGAACAAGTAACAGCTGTGTCGACAACTCCGGTAACGGAGACTACAGGAGAGGAGACAACCGCCAGTCTTTTCGAAGATTACATGGCGAATCTGCCTGCCGTCACACGGCCTCTTGTTACAACAGATTACAAAGGCGTGCGCGGCGGTCGCGTAGGCGCAGGTAACTACAGCACGGCAAGCATTATTCCAGGCGCTCAGGTTTCGACTCCTGCTCCTGCTGCTCCTGCTGCGACCGGAGGGGGAGCAACCTACAACGCTCCTGTAGTAGGAGGCAACTGGGAACAATATTACGGCGATTATTACGCAGGAGACGTTAATTATGGGACTATAGGTTACGGTACTGGCGAAACTACGAGTACTGCCGCTCCTGCTGCCGCACAAACCGGCGGTTTGACTCCAGCATGGGCCAGGACTGACAGTCAACAGGCCAAGACCACGCAAAAAGCAAGTGCTGGTATGGTTCCATCGACAGCGAGCTACGGTTCTTATGTGGCTCCTTCGAGTCCTCAGGCTCCCGCCACGGCGCAACGTGCTTCCCAGGTCGTACAAGAAAGAATATCGTCCGGATCCGGTCAAGGAGCTAGGGGCGCCGCCGCAGCAGCAGGCGACCCCGGAAAAATGGGATCCAATGCCGCTGCCGCTTTGATTTCAGAAGGCGGCCGCAGCTCAGCCAAAGCAGCGTTAAAACAAGCCGAAAAAGGAAATATCGAGCTTAGTAACCAAGCTCGTAAAGCTTTAGAGAAAGCAGCAGATAGGAAGAAGAAATAACGTTTGGAAAATCACAGCATACTATTTCAATTAAAATCCAAAAAGCTTTCGCTCCCTGTGTGTGCGTCTGATACGGCCCACGCGCAGGGACAAGCTTTGGATATCGGACGTGCTTTGGATTGCGACCGTTATGAAATCAAATACGGCGCTGCAACTGAAGGAGCAGTGTCCAAACTTTTTAAAAAATTAGCCTTCAATGAATTCAGTCAACAACAGTGCGAGCTGTGGGGAGGATCCTTCACAAACAACACACCGTGCTTTTACGCTTTTGGAAAAAGATATTACGTACGAACAACCATACTTAAATATCTAGATATACCGCGTGACGGCGTTATCCCGAAGCCTCGGTGCAAAAATGCGCACTGTATAAATCCGTATCACTTTGAGTACTGTGCGGAGAAAAACACGAAGTTGTCAGGCGGAGACGTTCGAATGCTGCTAGCCTTCCAAAGCCAAGGCGCTTCTGCAGCGCAGATCGCCAAGGCACTCAACGTACACCGCTCAACGATTTACAGGAAGCTCAAGGATGAACGTCTTCATTCTGGGACTGCGCGTCACGTCTGAAGCGCAGACCGACGAAGAAACCCTCAACGTTTTGGCAGAGGCGCTGCCGTCCAACGACAAGCGCGTCGCGACCAAAGTCCAGCTGATACAGAAGAAAGACCATTACGTCGGCAAGCTTCTAGCCGGACTCAAGAAAGACCAGACTGTTCTTGCTTTGGGTCCAACCCGAGCAACAGTAGACGGAGTGCTTCAGATGCAGCCGATGTTGGTTGTGACTCAGGAAAACTTCGACGATCTGCTCGCGATCAACCTGTTCCTAGCCACGGGTGGACTCGGCCCTAAGAGCGATGAAGCAGAAGTAGGCGACTCGACGGTGACAAACCGTTCGCTTGCATGGCAAACCGAAGACAACGAAACACAGTGGTTTAAAATCACGGCATGGAATGAACTCAGTAAGCAACTTAGCGATCTTGCGCCTGGCACGCCAACAATCGCTGTGGGTCGTGTATCTACTTCCGAGAAAGACGACAAGAGCTATCTGAACTACAACCTCGACAAAGTTCTTTATCTTCCTAAATCCTCTCGCAAAGCTCCGACTAAAGCCGCCGATCCCGAAAAAGGAAAAGTAGCTGCCGCTGCCCTTGGATCTATTGACTTCTCGCTCTGATTTCTACCGCTTACCGAACCATGTTTATCGCTGGCGAATTCTCCGAATCGGAAATTCTGTGCAACATTCCTCCGCACACACTTCGCATTGATCTTCAAGCTCGCCGTTGGAAGTCTGACGTCGACTCTGAATCAGCCATCGTCGACCGTAACGACAACGGCATTCCCATCGAGTTTATCCTCTTGGGTTTCAGCCCCTTTTACGGGAACCTCGGGATGCGCCAAGGCGAAGAGTTTCTTCGCATTGCCTACATAGGTGTGACTCCGAAACACCGGCTGCTTCCCCCACGCTGCGTCACAACCAGCATCATTAGCGGTAAGTCCTCCCAAAAGAACTTCATCGCGTACTTCCAGAACTTGTACAACAACCGAATCAACTGTGCTTCGGTCGTCACCGGCACTAAATTTGAGCCTCGCTCCTTCAACGAGCGTGATCCCATGACCGGTGCTGACGGCGCCAAGATCAATTACAACGCTCTGGCGTTCAACGATCGTCCCGCTCAGAACGACGACGAAGAGCAGCTGATCAAAGACGTCAATGAGTGGCTCAAGAACAAAGGTGCAGAGCAGGCAAGCTCGGCGCTTAAGTCAGTTATCCCTGGTGCTGACTTGATTGAGCTGCCTCTCGGCGAAGATCACAAGGCACTCAAAGAGGCGTTCCAAGCCTCGCGGCAAGCGGTATCGACCGAGATGTTGGCGTCGGCTGGCGACCCCAAAGCTATCGCTTCAGCAGCCGAACCTCCGTCGGCAAAAAAAGCTGTAGAGCTGACACCCGAACAAGCAAAAAAGCTCGGGATCGATTTTTGACCTACACTTAGGCAGAAGCCAAGGTCCTAGCCTCCTACGCGGAGGCTTTTTTTTATGAGAAAAATAAAGACGTACAGAACAAAGCACGACAAAGTTTGGATCACGATTTACTTGGAGGATCACGGGTTCGCTTCGAACCTCGGCTTGATCCTCTACAAAAGCAAGCGTGCCCAGAACGATTGGTATCAGCGGAAGAAAAACCGCCGTGCACGCCGAGCAGCCGCGACACATAATGTTGCCGATCTACGTTGTTGGGCAGCTTGCGCTCGTCTCATCAGTCGCGTTATGGCCTCACATAAAGGAAAAATCTACGCCTTTCCGGATTTTTCGGATCGCGAAGTTCTCACTAAATATCTAAGGCGCTGGGGCTTTGAGTATTCAGACGGATTCTGGGTCCGTCTTTAGCCCACCGTCGGATCCCTCGTAAAGCTCGTCAAAAGCCGGTAACGTAACGCCGCTTCGAGCGCACCAGTTAACTAACCTAGTAAACAGACCGCCCTTAATCAAGTACAAGCGATGCACGTCAGTAAGAACTTTAACTAAAGCAGCCTTGTCCAGTTTTTCAGCATCCCGAATTACACGTTGATGCAAGAAGCTTTGTTCGGCTGTGAGTTCAAACAGACGCATGAGACTCAAAGACTCTTTGTTAAGGCTAGACGCTGTAGCAGTGACCAAGAGTAGAATTCAGCTTTTCCTAACGTAATCACATCACAATGAGTACAAACTTTTACCAGCTGCCTCCTGGTCTTGTAAGAGCACTATCATCAAAAATCCCTCTGTCCGGCAAGTTGCTTTTGCCTTGCGACGACGGAAACCAACTGGCGCAACAGCTCGGCCAAGTGCAGCTGACTTCGGACAGCTATGAACCAGGGATGCACGTTTTCGATCCCCTGTGGTGGACTCCCAAACAAGGCGTCTATGATTGGGTTATTGCAAACACAACAGGACTAAAAGAAGAAACTCAGTACATATTAGACTACGGTATAGCAATAGCAAACGAAGGAGTAATCGTACTAGATCGCTTGAGCTTCCTTGAGCCGGTGACAAAACGAAGGAAGTTCCTGCAAAACAATAAGTTGTCTGATCTGCTCATTCTGTCCCCACGCCCGAAATTCAGCTCCATAAGCAAAGCGCGTGATTCAGTAACGTCCGCATGGTTTGTCTTCAAGAGTCCCACTAATTGGTTTGATGGCACAAACATCGAGTATCTTGTAGATTGGCAGGCAGTTCCGCCATTACCTTCAAATCAAAGTGCATAAGATTGAAAAGCTGCACCGCGAACTGCTCGAAAAGCTAACGGAGACAAACCGTGCTCTGGATCGAATTGCAGCCCTCCTGGTGTCAAGTCAACTCCTCCAGGAGTGTGTCAGCCCAGAAGGTGAAGTTAGAAGCGCCGAAGACTGCGCTGAAATCGTTACTGATTCGTATGGTGCTGGACTGTGCCTTCAAGAACAAATGAAAGGCACGCAGAAAGACTTTGCATATCAGGTAGATGAGTTCTACATCTCCGATGAAGAAGACGATGACGACGAGGAGGAAGACGGCCCTCCGCCGAATATTGCATTGCGTTTTTAAATCGCTGACTTTCCTTTAAACTGATCGAAGAAGCAGGGCGGCACTCGTCGTCTTTATAACGTGTCTAGTAGTACTCGGGTTACAGTAAACGGTCTACGTCATTATCGCTGCGAAGGTGTTAGTGTTCCGCTGCCGTCAGTTACATCAATCTTGTCGGCCACGCAGAGCGAGGAGACGCGGCGGAAACTAGCTCACTGGAACGCGCTTAACCCAGGTAAGTCGGAGGCGGCCGCTGCACGTGGTAGCTGGATACACGAAGCCGTAGAAAATCATGTGCGTGGTATTACTGTACACCCTAGAGAAGATCTAAAACCCTTCTGGAAAGACGTACCGGAAACCGTCGACGAACTGATCGGCACAGGCCGAGTGCTGTGGTCAGAGAAACCGATGAACCAGCCGACGTGGAATCGGTATGTCGGAGAAGACGGCGTAGGACGCATACATTATTACGACAGCAATAAACAGCACGGGTGGGCTGGGTGCTGCGACATCATCTACGAAGACAGCAACGGCGAAATCATACTTGGAGATTTTAAAACATCTGTAGGACCCTACAGCGCTAAGTTTCCATCTTCTAAATCGAATATACCTGAAGATCTACGCAAAGCACTGATCAGTGGAGTTTTCAAACTCAAGAAAACAAAACTTCAGTTAGCTGCCTATACAATCGCCGCCGAAGAATGCCTAGGGATTAAGATAACGAAGACTCAGATCATCGTGTCCACGCCGCTGCCAGATTACAGCGTCCAAGTCTTTTCATTCGGTGAAAACGAAATTGAAAGAGATAAAGACAACTGGTGGGAGATCGTACGCAAGTACTACGACATGCACGAATTAACATAGTGATTCTCATCTGAGACGATCAATCCTAGAGAGAATCCGTTAATCCAGAGCATTTAGTGCTCATTACGGTTTTCTGTGTCAGAATGTCCGGGCCACAAGGGGTCTCATGCGGTTCAGTTATTCGTTCAACGAGAAGGTCCGCGAATACCTGAACCCCAAAACGGGAAAGATATCGGCTGACGGTAACTTCTCAGCCTTCAACGATAACTGGATAGCATCCAGCGATGAGGCAAAAGTAATAGCTGAAAAAATAGCCCAAGGCGATGGATTGTGCGCTGCCCATTTAATCGACGGCAAGCGTAAGAAAGGCGACACTGGTTTTATCAAAGCAGGTGTCGTGATCATCGACATCGATAACCAACTCGACGGCAAGACTGCCGACGGAGAGAAAATAAAGGACATTCAGTTAACAGTCGAACAAGCACTCGAACTAGACGTCTGTAAAAAATACCTTTCGTTCGCCTATTACTCGCCGAGCAACACACCGGATTGGCCCCGTTTGCGCCTTGTTTTTGGACTCGAACGAGACATCGTTCAGCCAGATTTTTACCGGTGGTTTGTACGTACAATCGCCGGCAAAATTCCGGGTTCGGACAAGCGAGCGACCCAGACAGTCAACCTGTTCTACGGCGGTAAGAGTCTTAACGATCTCATCTGCTGCACCGACAAGTTCATACCCAGCAGCGTGATCGACAACGCTGCTCAGGTGTTCGCCACGCTGCCGACTGAACTCGGCGACAAGGGCGACGCAGCCGAGGCGCTCGAAGTTGAGGTCGATCCGGCTGGGTGCCCGCTCGAACCGCTGTTGAGCAAGAACGTTCAGAACATGCTGAACGGAGAGCCCGTGGAGGACCGAAGCCTAGCCATGGCAATCGGTCTCAAGGAAATCATCGGATGGTCAAATTGGTGCCGCACGAACGACGTGCCGCTAAAAGAGGTTCCTCTTGACACGGCGCACCGCTTGTTCTACTCTATCTACGAGTACGCCCCAGAGCTTGATGGCAAATTCAACCGGATCCTGACTTCGATCACGAATGCAGATGAGCTGCTTCCTGCAGCGGCAATGGCCGCCGATGAACCCGAGCTTGCCTGCTGGCGCAAAGTTAAGTACGCAGACCGTTCGCTATTCGCGAATATCTGTCCAGAACAAGTCAGGGATCAGCTCAAGGCCAAAAAAGCAAAACCAAAAAACTCTGTGCTCTCCGTTGAAGACTTCAGTCTGACCGAAGAGCCGACTCCAAAACAAACATCAAAAACAACATCAACAACGACGGAGGAACCCATGGCCGCAACCACGCCGCAGACTCCTGCTCAGCTCATCAACCTGCAGAACAATGAGCGGGCGTTCAGTGAGAACGACATCGCGGAAGTTATCTCCAGCAACTACGGGGATGAATTTCTGTACGACTCTTCCCTGGACGAGTTCTTTAGCTACGACAAAGACGAAGGCATCTGGTTTCTCAGCGACGAGCAGCATATAAAACGACGCATCCTGAAAGCCCTGGATACTTTTGTACAGACTGGAATACTGCAGCGTTATAACAGTGGCACTGTAAACAGCATCTTCATGCTGCTGAAAGCTCGACTGCTGCGTTCAATCAAAGGGGGCCGCCAATCTATCTGGACCTCAAACCGAGGCAAAGTTGCATTCAAGAATGGCGTTCTTGACGTCAGTGATTTGGAGTTTCAGGACGGGTTTCAACGCGATCTATATTTCCGTAGCCGACTCGGGTTTGATTTCAGCGAAGACACGAACTGTCCCAAGTTTTCGACCTGGCTTGAATGGGCGGTTGGCAAAGATAACGTCGTGATCATTCGTGCATTCTGCAGGGCTGTGCTTGTCGGTTACTCGACCGGTGAACGGTTCCTGCACTTGATCGGTGCTGGCGGCTCCGGTAAGTCCACGCTGCAACAGGTGCTCATCGCTTTGGCTGGATATACCGGTACACACACTTCCGACCTGGAGACCATTGAGACCAACCGGTTCGAAGGGCACAGTCTGATCGGCAAACGCTTGCTGCTCCTGACTGACGAAGCGTCTTTCAGCCGTCGCCTAGACACCCTGAAAAAGCTGACCTCAGCAAGTGATACGTTGCGTGCAGAGCGCAAGTACGGCAAAGAAGTCATCAACTTCAAGCCCGAGCTACTTGTGTCGATCGCGTCGAACGAGCACATCAGCAGCTCCGACATCAGCAGCGGTCTGGAGCGCCGGCGCCTGACCATCGTGATGAACAACGTGGTCAACGCGTCCAAGCGCCGTAATTTGATCAGCGTGTTCCCTGATCACATCGAAGGCGAGTTCGCTCCTGAGCTGCCGAATATTGCCGCCTGGGCACTTGCCATGGGACATGATCAAATGCGTGAAGTGCTGGCCAACCCAACTAAGTTTGCTCCCACGCTGAACACGACAAACATCGAAGCGCTGATCTTCAACAACCCGATCGTGGCGTGGCTTGCAGAGTGCACCATGTACGCACCCAGCTCGTACACAGTTCTAGGTGCCGGAGCCCTCAAGCCGAATATCGACGAACAGGAGAAAGGTCTGTACGTTAAAAACGCTTTCACGGAAGTTTATGCCAGCTACTGCAACTTTGCCAAGTGCAACGGGTTCCGTACGATTGCCAAACCTCGTTTTGTTGATCGACTACGAGAAACGACTAACAACGTTTTAAAAGTGCCGGGTGTTCAGTCCAAGTTTATTAATGGCAAGGCTGTGATACAAGGGCTTATAATCAAGCCGTACGATCCAACCACGGATCCCCGCAACCGGGGCGCCAATCGTCTGCCTTCACCAGTGGACTTCGCGGCAAACCCGAACGTGTGGGACAAAGCATTCGCTGAGCACGATCCCAAACCATCAGATGACAATCAATAAAAATCTGCTCGCGGCGACTGCTGGCTTAGGGCTTGCAGTCGCCGGGCTCATTCAAAATCCCGCCGTATGGCCGACAATCGGTGCTGCTGCAGGGGGTTCTGTCGTCAGCCTGTCGTTGCTTTCATCGAAGAAAGACAAAGAACGAATTGAAGCGGAGCGAGCCGCCAAAGTGTCTAAAGCACTTAGCTATTGCTACGAAAATTTCAAAGGCTTGGTTTCTCCGCAACAACTAGCTTTCCACGCCGAGCTAGAACTCGAACAGGCTGACCGTCTGTTGGAAAGTCTGGTGGCTCCCCAGAACGGCGGCCAACGAATCGACACCCCTATGGGGGCTGTCTACTCGTTCGATCACCCGGAACAGGTGCTGACGCAACTGAGCCAAAACGCTCAGGCCTGGGCAGACAGCCAGACTCAAGAAGTCATTAAAGAAAACGCTGTGCTGAAACAGCAAGTTCAGTGGCTCAGTAGCGCAGTGCAGGCTCGCCAGTTAGTGCCCACGCCGCCTGCCGCCGCTCAGGAAACATTCAAAAACAACAATGACGCGCCTAGTGTCGTAGGCGATCCGTGGAAAAATATGCTATAGTTAAAGAACCGCGCGAGAGGAGAACCCCCAACGCCCCCATGAAGGGCACCGGGGGTTTTCTTATAGGGATATTACAAGTCGGCAAGGCGTTTCATGCCCTCGCCATTTTCGGCATAAAGACGATGGAGAGCCGCTAAGGCAGCAGTTTCTTTTTTGATTTCTTCAGTTTCCTGCCGCACCTGTTTGATCCGGCGATCGAGCGGTTCTAGCCAGTTGTGTTCAGACATAAAAGTAGACACGATTAATTAATTTCTAAGTTTTCAATAGCCCGCCAGCCTTCAACCGCAGGGTTATCCGAACGAAGCAGCGCTTTAATCGAAGTCGGGACGTATGCCGACAAAGCCCTGCCAATGTCATGGGCGATGTATTTGTGTTCCTTCTGTGTACCGTTAGCGCCCCTAAGACCAACATAAAAAATCCAATCCCGTAAGGTGCCCTGCATGTGCAGCTTAGTGGGTGTGCACATAGGAAGAATGTTCCGAGCGCACTCACGAGCCACGCCGGACTCAAGCAGCGTCTGGTACAGCCCCTCGATCTCAGAAAAGACCTCTTTAACGCGCTCTTTTAAGACCGATTTAACGGTCGGATCAAGCGTATCCAGACTGTTCTGGCGATCTTTAAAATCTTGAGCTCGGAGCTCAAAATCCCAGCAATCAGCCCAGGCGTCCTCTAATACTTTATCAGGCGTACAGTACCGCTGAGAAAGCTCCTGGTAATGGAAAGATCTGTGACGAATGATTTGAGCTGAAATTGCACGACTCGTGACGATCTCAAACGAAGCACAGACTTGCTCAAAGATACTCCAGTGACCTTCGTTAATACAGAAGGTCAACAGCTTTTCGAATTCAGCACGATCGGGATTCTTGGTGCTGACCCGAGCGTGCCGAGCTACAACAGCCTCAGGATCCTGAGTGATCCAATCAAGCTTAGCGTTGTGCAAACTGTTCACCAGACGGCTGTTGGGCTGCAGGTACTATACCGATCGCGGATGCCACGCGCTCCACAATGCCGGGGTTTTCCTTAATGACCTGGCCTGCCCAGCGATCCCCGTACTGAGGGATAGCAGCTGGATTGATGTTGATCAGAGAACCTGCGAGACGGGTCATGTGCGGGGAAAAGTTTGTTGGTAACGAAGGCGAGACGTAACTTCAGAAGGCGTGATACGTGCCATGCGTGCGGCGTCTAGACCGAAACGCTGTCCAGCTAAACGAATCGGAAAGTCGTTATCGGTCACTTTAAACCCTCTTTCTTCATCTTGGCCAGGGCTAACAGATTGTCAGCCATATTGCTGGATTGAAAGGGGTACGCGTCGCCAAAAGAAGGTGTTTGAAGCATAGTTTGCTTCGGAACGGAGGTCAACTGGCGCAGCATTTGGCGCGTCTTAGGAGTATCTTCGCTGAGGGAAATCATGTACTCAGCCTGACTCATATCGTCAGGCGAGTTAGGAAGAGGAATGTTGCGCTGATTATATCCCGCAGGTCCCGTTAGAGCCGTGGATTTCTTGATATTCCCCTCCCCAAACTCTACAGGACCTATAGGGGGCCTAGAGTAAAAGCCGCGATCGTGTGCGTACTGTGCCGACACTCGATTGGTGTTGTCCATCTGAGCCACGCGGCGAATGCCGATCATGGGCTCTTGGTTTAGCGTACCCAGGGTAGGCATCGCCAACTGAGGCATCGCTTCGGGCGCTGTACCTCTATCAGAGCCGGGAATGATCGCCATCTTATTTGTTGTCCCCGCGATTAGCGCTTCTAGACCGTACCCTTATGTTAGCGGAGGAATTGTTATGAGGGTTGCGATCACGATGATCCACATCCTGGCCATCTCTCTTATGGACCCGACCCTGCTTTTCCAGATGACGACGCGCCTTATTACGCGCAGCTCGCCGCTTCTTTTGTTTCTCAGTGCCTTGATACTCCCTATATTCTTTATCGTAATCTCTAGCCATCCTGCTAACTAACTACTCACTTAGATTATATCAAACAACTGTAGACTTTAAATTCATAGCCGCGAACTGAACCAGCATAAGATCCGTTTTAACTGAGTTACGCAGGAACACAGCCGTGTCGTTACAAAACTGTTGCCACAATCCGGTATACAAACCGTTCTTACGTTCGTATAAATCGTAAAGGAAGTCCAAAAAATCTGCCCGGTTCTGCTCCTCCTTAACGCTCCAGTTTGCAAGAAGCTCTGCGTATTTGTCGGTAGTTGCCACGCGGCGCTGGGGTCGGGCCTTTCAGTTTACTCGGTGAGAATGTCTATTCGGATGCCTGTAACTTTTTTGTCAGCAACATCCTGGATCAGATTCGCCTGATTAAACGCCATGGCGATCTCCATTGTGATGTCCATGTAAGTAGAAGAGATCAGAGTCTCCCTGTAAGACTGAGCACGCGCCATCTCCCGCGTCTCTAGGTCGCCCAGAATATTGTTCTCTTCGTCGTCAAAAGAGAACGTACGCGCCATTACACGAGCATCAGCGCATTTAGCAACATTTTCCCAATCTGAGCTGTTCATGTCAAATTAAAATATTACTTGGCAATTATAGCCCACCCTGAATTGCCGCCCTCCACGAGCCACCGAGGTCCTAGATTCTTCTTCGAATACAGCTTGTACTTACCATCCGTAGACACATAGGTCCCACCTACTAAATCCAACTCCCCGAACGGATCGTGAACCCATAGCTTGCTCCTGTCTGCTGTAATGCCGACCACGCAGATCCAGTGGCCGCCGCCGCTGGGCGACGACACAGGTCCTTTGTGCAAAATCCCGATCGGAACAGGGATACTCTTCTTTAACTGAGCTTCGATTGTGTCCCAGCCGGCATTCTGTACAAATTTCGCATCCAGCCCAAAGTGCTTTAAGGCACCGATTTGCGCTGAAGCTTCTGTACTATCCCCTATCTTATAAACCTCGTTGATATATTCATCATCCCCTTCAATAGCATCCGGATCAAGTGTTGCCAACAGCATCGCGCAGCTACTAGAGAAGCATGTACGATACGGATCTTTCTGATTATCTCTTTGGCTGAAGTAAGGAACGACAAGCTTGATCTCGCCGTCAGGTTTCTGCGGACCTTCCTGCGGCTCTGTGTCGTTAATAATTTTCCAGTGATTTGGGAATATCCACCATTCTTTGTCCGGCTGGGCTTCCAGAACAACCTGCTGATGACGTTCGCCGGAATGGATGCGCATCTCCGTCCAAGCCCACGCTGATCCCTTGGGCACAAACAGTTTCTCTTCAGCAGCAAGCTCCGAGCTCTGCACCGGGCGGCGTTTTAGCCAGGTGTCGTGCTCAGCCAGGATGGAGGACGCCAATTTCGGATGCTTGATTTCGGTCAAGAATAGCGCCTGTTCGGCTTTGCGTCGCCTCGTCAACCCTTCGACAGGTTTGCCGTCGACCTTGTTCCACCTGAGAAACTCAGAAGATACAATATCTCTTTCCGTACCGTCGTTCAGCAAGCGCAACAGTGTGCTGCGTTGAAACGCGCCAAGTCCCACATTGAAACTGAATGAGACAAGCGCGTCAAACTCGTTCTGATTGATCGCAACCTTGACTAAATTTGAGACGCCGTTTTCGAAGTGCTCCAGTTCTTTAGCTAAGCGCCGTTCGGCCTCAGCCTGCGTAATCTTCATGCCCACGTGGACATCGGGACCTGTCGATCCGTAGCCAACGGTCGGAATACCTCCAATATCGGGGTAACCGACTAAAACGCAGCCTTCGAAACTCTTAATGAGCTCGATGCCGTTTTGTGAAGTCTTCACTCTTCGATAACATCTACGTCGATGCGGTACTCAGCAGAACTGCGACCGCCCGTCTGGATATACATGTAATACAGACCAGACGACGCAATGCGCTGGGAGGTCACAGAATTATCACGACGACTGTACTTAGAAGGCTCTGCTTCCATCACTTCGGTGCCGGTCGAATCAAGCACAATCACGTTGCGCAGACTGTTCTGCTCACGGATGTTGACGTGCATCACGCCGGTTGCAGTGGCTACAAACCGGTAGTAATCGCTAATACCGTACTTGCCGTCGGCGGTATCATACTTTGCGGTCGCGGCGTCAACAATCACTCCGCTAGCCACGGGGCTAATTACGCGGCGCTGCTGAAAATTAGTCGAACCGCTACGCTGACCAGCGTCCGAAATCCCGGAAGCCAGAACAGAGTTAAGTTCGAGATCGCGGGTAAGTTCGGACATCTAACTAGACGGTGCTTAAGTTAATTATAGCGAGGGGCGCACTGCCTACTGGAGCTATGCGGCTTCGCTTCAACGGTGAGCTTCACAGCACCAGAACCGGCCTGGATGAAACCTCCGCCCAGGTCGGCTAAGTCACGTGTTTTTGTCATAAGTTAGTTACTGAGAAGAGGATGTTATGGTGCCGTCACGCTTAAGCAGGATCAGTGGTTGCAACAGCAGCGTTCAAGACTAAAATGCTGTAGTTAACAGTACTGCCAGTTCCATTTTTAATAGAAACAGCGTGGGAGTTTGGGTCTTTGTAAACTCCGGTCTTTCCGGCAGTGGGCGTGTTTGAGATTTCAAACTCAGAGGATGGATCTGAAAGGATTGAAATCGTTGTGGATTTATAGTCAGCAAAGAACAAAGCTGCTGCACCACCTCCAGTAGCTATATGAAATAACTTTGCGGCCGCCGCCGTAAAAGAGAACGCTTCGGTATTTGGACAAGGCGTAGAGTAAGGCTGACCAATCTGCCCGACCTGTGTCACGCTTCCGGACCTTGCATAAGCTGCAATCTGGGAGCTTGATTCAAAGGAAAACGCAGGAGAAGTAACCAAGCCAGCACCAATTTTAGTGGCGTTAATGTTAGTGGCGCTAACCGTCCCAGTAACCGGCAAGTCTCCTTGGATGCCAGTGCCGCTCAACACCTTAAAGGTTGAGCTAGAACTATTGGCTACGAGAGTTACGAGAGAGCCGCAAAACAC
>Ga0070751_1000443_pt1 | contig 26491 bp, 39 predicted proteins | sample VirMetDEL_Aug_28_FD_78514 | JGI IMG/M metagenome (GOLD analysis project Ga0070751, IMG submission 78514) | Aqueous microbial communities from the Delaware River and Bay under freshwater to marine salinity gradient to study organic matter... | ecosystem: Environmental > Aquatic > Marine > Coastal...
AAAGATTCTATAATACTGATTGTCTAATTTGACCTGATCCCAAAAGACTGGTTTGTCTGGCGAGACAAGATCTAGCGCATTATCAAACTTAGATTCATAAGAATCTACTTCACCGTACACTTCGAAATATAACGGACGTAAGTACGCTTTTTCGAAGAGAATGAAATCTTCATCATCTAGATCAAATGATCTAATATAATGTTTCTCACTCTCAGGCTTATCGTTATGCTTAGAATAAGCGTTGAAGATTTCACCTGATTTTGTTAGGTTATTTAGGAAAATAGACATAGTAATACCTTTAAGTAAATTAATAATATTGTGAATATACTTGCTTGCAAGCGAGAGCCTGAGGAAAACAATCACAAAGAGACAATCTCACTACGAGACGAGGAGCAGGAATACATCGAGACAATGCCCCCCAACACCACATACCCTAGGGGGGCTCTGCTTAGGTCTGCAGGTGGTGGGCAGGGGTGGGTACTCCCCCATATATTTTTGTAGTATTTTTTTATTAAAACTTTTATAAATAACTTCTAAGAGCATAAAAACCCTTTAGGTATATATTTATACTTTTTCAGGGTTAAAATTAAATCTAGGTATGTTTATGTGTCAAATAAAGGTATTATTCGAACTCTGACATTCTAGGAATTGTAGAATTATAATTAAATAGATCTGTAGAGAAAGTTGAGATAGTAGCTTGAACATATTGATTAACTAGTTCTTGTTTATGTTTTGATTGTTTTCTATCTCGTTTATATTTAAGTTCTATGAGTCTTCCTCCTATTTCGGATGGTGGTATTCCTTTTTCGACAGCCCATCCAAATCCAGAGGAGTGTTCATCTTTATATGTTGGTGTTCTGATAAGGTCTATGGTTTTATAGAAGACTTTATTTTGTTTATTAATAGTTTCTACTTTGTGTTTGATATGAGTATCTGTGTGTTTGTGTCCCATCCATATTGCATCGCATCTATCTACTTGCGTGAGTATTCTAGAGAAGTCTATAACGCCTTTTGTAACTGGCGCACCTCCACCGAATCCATGATGGTATTTCATTCTATATGGTTGGTAGGCTGTTTTATCAAAATCTCTTTGTATTTTAAATACTATCCACCCTGTATAACCTCCTAGATTTATTTTTTTACCTGTTTTAAGTTCTAGGGAATCTTTTAGTCCTTTTAGCAGATCAAATTCTTTATAGTTATATACAGCAGTTTCGTGATTACCATAAGTAAATAGTTCTAGTATATCTATATATGGTTCAAAGAAAGCAGCATGATATTCTACAAGTCTGTTTAAGTAATTACCTGAAACCATATAAGATCTAAGATTTTTAGATCCTCTTCTATCACCTTTACCTTCCATAGCACAGAAAGTATCTCCATTAAGAATTACTTTAATGTTATTTTCAAGGCAGTATTTTAGATGTTGTTCAAGTATAGATTGTATGCAATGTGGGTTGTCTAAATGCAAGTCAGAAAGGAGTGCTATTTTTGTAGTAGGGGCGTCTACTTCAACTATGTGTACAGGCATAGTAGGTAGTCTTCTAAGTGACATATCTTTAATCCTGTTATGAATAATGTTAACAAATATAATAAAAAAAAGTTGTTTTTTTGTTCTCCTCCCCTCTGCCCTCTTTCTTTCTCTGCGGTTCTCCTCTTTGTTTCCTCTGGCTTTCGCCTAATGTTTTTTAAATTTTAAAGAGGTATAGATGAGTCGATTCTATAGAAGAAAAAAGAATGCAGTTAAAAAAACTGATTCTATAAGCACAGTATTAGAATATATCAATGTGCATAGCGCTAAATCAATAGATATATCTAATACAGCAAATGGTAACTACATGATAACATTGACATACTGCGACAATAGTAAAGAATATATCGGAGACCAATCTGCAGAAGATATATATAAATTTTCAAAAGAGTACAATTTGAAAAATGATTTTGAATTAAGAGCAGCTCTGAAAAATAACAACTTAGAGGAAATGTAATGGATATTAAAGAAGAATTAATATGGCTTGAAAGAGAAGTAAAGACTTTATCTTATGCTATAGAGCTATTAGCTCATAAAGAAGTTAAAAGCACTTTACTTGAAGGCACAGGTAGGATTCTGCATAAACTAAATGAATTAGAAACATTAGATAAAATAAATAAACAACAATTAAAGGTGTAGTATGAAGCTAATAGATTTATTAAAACAAGCAAAAGAAATAATTGCTGAAACTGGCAGATTTGAGATGAGCCAGTGGCATAGTGGGATTCTTGGAGAGGAAGTAAATATCAAAGAATGTGGTACGGCTTGTTGCATTGGTGGATGGATGGTAGCATTGCTAGAAGATGAAATGAATGGGGGAGATCACAATGAGTATTGTATGAACCTTCAAAGTTATTACGACTTAGATGAATTGTTTTATGCTTTTAGGTGGGACGAATTTTTAGACCCAAAAGATTGGGACAGGTTGTATGCAGAAGTTGTAAGCCATAGCATTTTAGATGATAGCCACAAAGAAGCCAATAAGGGCGCTTGGTTTAATAGCGCTTTTGACAAAATGCCTGCTAAAAGAAAAGTGTATTGGGCAGGTGTTGTAATAGACGCATACATAGACAACTGGGAAGGTTATTTAGACAAAGAAGTAACAATAGAGGATTTAAATGAAGCATGACATTAAAATAGATGCAAAGAGCGTAATTACTCAAATGGACGGAGTAGCTGCTTTGCAAATAGTGTTAGATGTAAATCACATAGAAGCTAGTTCAGACGATGAGTATGAAGGTATAAAGGAAAAGATGAAAAACATGCTATTAAATGCATTTGAAAGGTTTTGGGAAGATACTTTACATACAGAAGATCAAATTAACTATAAAGAACATTTAATATTAGATGAGGGATAAAATGACATTTCATAATTATGAGCTTATAGCAACGCCTATGTTTACAAGCTTCACTATGTTTAAAGAGCTTAATGAAGAAGACTTGTATGAGCATCCAGTAAGAGTAAGCGTTAGACTTGAAACGCAAAGCAGCATTACAATGTCACTTTATTGCAACGAAACAGGAAGCTTGCTTACTAGCCGCAAGATTCAAAACGCAAAGTATTTAACAAGGAGAGTCCACAATTATATGAGTGGTAATTCTTATGATGCTCATTATTTAAAGATTACGCCTAAACAAAGTGGGCAAGTTTTACTTGATTTGATAATGGCGCATATAGACAACACGCTTAGGATTAATAAATCAGTAAATATTGGTTTAGATATTCACCCTAATGTTATCAGCAAAGGGAAGTTATGGAATGTTAGTATTAAACAAAAAGAGGAATTATTATGGGATTAGATATGTATTTAGAAGCGAAGCTATATTTAAGTGAATATAGTGGCGACAAAGAGTTATTTGAGAAAGCATATGAGCTTGTACCTTACAAATATCCTAACAGCTTTAAAAACGTGACTTTAGAGTTTCCTGTGGGATATTGGAGAAAAGTAAACTGGATTCACAAGTGGTTTGTAGACAACGTGCAAGGCGGCAATGACAACTGTGAAAGTTATTATGTAGACCTTCCAATGCTAGAAGAGCTAAGAGATTTAGTATCAGATCTTTTAGATAAGAAAGATATTGACCAGGCTTTAAAAGACTTGCCACCGCAAAGTGGATTCTTCTTTGGCACTACTGAAATAGATAGTGATACGGAAAAATGGTATTGGGATAGTTTAGACCAGACGAAAGACATACTGACGCAAGCGATAAAGTTAGAATCTAGTGGTTGCATCATTTATTATCGTGCAAATTGGTAGATATAATATTAAATAATAAACAATTTAAACAAAGGATAAAGATGTCAAGTGAACAAGAATATTACGATGAATTGCAAGACATAATATATAAAACAGAATCAAGACTTGATGCAATTAGATTAAGTAATTTTAGCAAAATGATAAATGCTTATACAAATGACGATACAAAAACATTTCAAGAAATATTTGAAAGCAATGCAAATACAATAGGAAAAATAGCATTAGAAATAAATGATTTAAACTTAGACAACAACCAGAAGATATCTAATATCAAAAGAATATTAACAAGTTATTTAGGAGAAGGATATGTTTATTAAAAAAATAACAAATGCCACATCATTATCTGATATGTTACAATCTACTTTATTTAAAGTAGAAAAAAGACCGCTTTATATGGTTAACAATTCAGGAATACAAGAAAGAGTTAATCATGAAGCTTTAGTAAAGGCTGATGACGGAGATATATTATATATAGGCAAGCAATATACCCCTATAGAAAACAAAACGATTGTAGATGCTATTTCTAAGCTTCCTATGGATATAGTTAAAATTAACAATTATAACAACAGAGTATTTGAATATAATTTAGTAGGCAATCAAAATTTTAAATTTGGAGAAGAACCTGCTAAGTTTATGATGAGAATAGTAAACTCTTATGATGGTAGTAAAGCGCTAAGAGTAGATGCAGGTGTATATGTGCTTGTATGTTCTAATGGTGCAGTAAGCAAAAAACATGGTTTTAACTTTGGAAGAAAACATACTGTAGGATTAGGGGAAAATGAAATAGCAGGATTTATTGAAGACAGTACAAATAAAATGGATGGTATTATTAATTTATTTCAAAACAAAACATGGCACAATAACCAAGAACAAGGCATGCAGCAATTTAATGAACTAGTTAAAATATTTCCTGAATCAAAGACAGGCGAAGTACACCCTATGATTGAAGGTATTAATTCTAGAGCAGAAAGATATTCAGAAAAATACGATATTGAATTTTCTTTATTTATGGCAGCTACAGACTTTTCTACTCATAAAGAAAGATTTGGTTTATCTAGTAGCTATGCAAGAAAATTAGACTCACAAATAAGTGATGTATTTATGAATTAATTTGTTATATTTATGTCCATTTTTTAATCAAAAAGAGAGATTTAATGAGTAAAATTGAAAAAGTGAATGCAATTCCTGTAGAAACAGAAAACAGCCTACCGACAAATATTGATGAAATATCATCCGCAATGAAATTAGTCGCAGAAGAAAACAAAAAAAGAAGAAAAAAGAAAACATCAAACAAAAACAAAAAAATCAGAGAAGGCAAAGGAGGGCAAAATTTTTATTATGTAGATAGATTAGCTGCTCAATCATGGCTTGATGAACATTATCCAGTATGGGAGATGAAAGTATTGCCTGATTCTTTGTTTGTTATAGATGATACTACTGAACGTGGAAGAAAAACAGGTACTTATAATATAGCTGTAGAGCTAACAGTAAAAGACCCTAATACTGCGGTAAATAGAACTATTACTTGTTACGGCTCTAAAGAATTTATAATTAATAAAGAAGGAGAAAAAACACAACAAGCTTATTTCAAATCTGCTGAAACTGATGCTTTTAAAAGATGTGTATATACATTAGGTGCATTTGCTGATGTATATAAACCAGAAGATGAAGTAGAAGATTATACTTCTACAGAAATGAATATAGTTAATAATGTAGTTTTAAATGTTTTACCAGAATTGTTAAAATTATACGAAATAGGCAAAGTTAAAGAAGTACAAGTAAGAAATGTACTATCAAAAGTAAGTAATTCAAATGTTGACCAAGAATTATTAAATAAATGGATCAACGCTATTAATGATTTAAAATAAGGAGAAAAGTATGAGTTGGGGTGATGCACCAAAACCTACTACCGAAAACGTGAATGTTTCGCCTATAAATGACGGAGATTACGTTTTATGCATGTTACTTGATAGAAAGTTACCTAAACAATCTGAAGAAGCTATAAAGCTTCTGGAAAACAATGGTGAAATACCAAATAGAGAAGATTGGGCTAAATGGGGTATGGCATTTGACGTAGCTATTATAGCCAAAGGAAAAACTAAAGATCTAATAGATCAAAAGTTAATAGATGCACATGGTGATGATATTAAACTTCCTAATGGTAATATATTTAACACTATTAAAGTATATCCACCATCTTTAGCTAAAGAAGCTAAATATATTATGGAAAAATGTATAAAGCCAGATTTATCTATAGAATCTATTTATCCATCACCATTTCCTGCTAGAGATTTTAAAACTAAAAAACTAGTAACTGATGTCGAACCAGAAGAAAGAGAAATGTATGCAGATCTTTTAATCAAAGAACAAGACAGAATTAATGATTGGAATAATTTAATTACTTGGTGGGAAACATTAGCACCAGAAGAAAAGCATGAAAGATTAGAAGAGTTGTTACAAATGCAATATTTAATTGCTAAAGTAGATTGGGTTGAAAAGGAGGTAAATTATTTACCTTTAGACAAAGGAACTATTTTTGCTGCTAAAGCGGTTAAATCTGGAAAGTATATTAATCTTAAAACAGTTACTTGGGACAAACAAAACAGAAAATGGGATATTCATTCTAATGGAGCATGGATAGGAGATTTCGATGAAATAGATAGTACAGAAATAGCTGATAAGTTAATAGAAGCTAGAAAACAATCTTTTGTTAATAAAGCTAAAAAATCTAAAACATCTATAGTAGATAGTTTACCAGAGGAAGCACCGTTTTGATTCAAAGAATAGAACATGAAGCTATATTACTTATATGTTCTGCTCTTCAACCTGAAAATATATTAAGAGTAAAAGATGGGCATATATCACGACCTAATTATGTTAATTTATTAAAAGAGATTAAACGTAAAGGTCGTGATGCTCTTGATTTTCTTAATAATCTAAATGTTCAAGAAACAGAACTTATAGAAAAACAAATAGATAAAATTACATTTATGCCATCTGATGAAATAGAGTATTTGTTTAAATATTCTTTAAGAGTAATCGAAAAAGATGAAACAATAAAAGTAAATTTATCTAAGCTTGATAGAGCTAAAGACTTATTAATTAATGGATATCTTAATGAAGGCGTAGAGCTTGCTAAAGGAGTCAAGTTTTATACTGATAAAGAGTTTAAGTCCACAATAGATTATATGAAAGAATCTATTAGAGAAAGTAATGGTATATTAACTGGTATACCTGATATAGATAATAGATTAAATGGTTTGTTGTTAGGTAATATGTTTGCTATTGCAGGTGATTCTGGACAAATGAAAACTATGTTTAGTTTATGGGTTATAATTACTATTTTAATTAAAAATCCTAAATTGTCAGCAGCATATTTTGAAAAAGAAATGCTTGTAAAAGATGTAGCTCGAAGACTTGTATCTATGTACTTAAGAATAGATATGGGTAAAATACAAGGACTAGCTTCTATAGAGAATGAAGCAGAAAGAAAAAAAGCAGAAAAAGATATAGAAAGTAAAATTGATGAAGAGTTAACTAAAGATAATATTTATACAGATGCTTTAAAAAGACTGCATATAGTCGCACCTAATCAATTTAACGATGCTTTTGATATATGGAAGATAGTAGAATCATTACAAGTACAAATATGGGGCTTAGATTTTATTACAATGCTTGGCGATGGAGAAGAAGGAGATGAAGGTTATCAATTTGTTAAAAGACAACTTGGTATATTAAAAGACATGACTACAACAACAGAAACATTAGGCTTTCCATTATCGCAATTAAAACAAAATACAGTAGATACTAGAACTGTCAAAATTCCTAAGTTATCAGACATGGAATATGGTAGTAAACTAAAACAATATTCTGCTTATGTATTTTCAGTTTTTTATCCTTATAACTATTATCGTAGTTGGGATAAAAACTGGTTTTATGCTATAAGTGCTAAAGCTAGACATAACCACTCACTTACATTACCGTTAAAAGTATTTCCTGAATATTGTTATTATCAAACACCATTAGAAGATGAAAGAATAGCGATGTTAGGAAGATTACAAAATTACATAACACAAGAAAAAGATTAAAGATTGTCCTATAGATAATTACAAAGGCTTATATGCTTCTGATAGATGCATAAATAGCGATAAATGCCAACAGTTGTGCTTACGCAAGTATTGGAGACGCTACAGGCGTTGGGTTCAGGAAGAACGTAATTTTTCTACTTGCGAAGGCACACCTGATGGTAATTGTAAATATTTTATTAAAGATGATGAACAGGACAAATTAATTAATTTCTTAAAGGAGTATCATAATGTTACCAGACGTAAAAGGGGTACTCTTAGCAGCCAAACACCTTAATATTCATATAGAAAAAATAATGCTTGATTATTATCAAGTTTATTCTCATCCTTTTAAATATTATGATATTAAGTTTGAACCGTTAGAAAAATTATTTAAAGTTGTATCTTTAGAGTGTGAGTTAGATCAAGAAAAAAAAAGTTATTTTATGACAGAAACACGACTTGCATTTAATTTAGTTACTAACTTAAATAATTTATTAGAATTAAAGAGGTAAAGATGTTAATAGTAGGAATAGACCCAGGAAGAAAAGGCGCTATTTGTGAATATTGGGAAGATAAAGACCATATAGCTTTATATCAAATGACAATAGAAACATTTGCAGAAAGAGCTAATCAATGGACCGTTTACCCTGAAGTAGCAATATATTTAGAAAAGGCACAAGCTATGAGTAAACAAGGCGTAGTAAGCATGTTTTCTTATGGAAGACACTTTGGGCAATTAGAAGGAATATTAATGGGTAACGGATTAGATTATAATTTAATCGCACCTCAATCATGGACATCAAAAATGACAAAAACTTACGCAGGAGATAATGCAAAACAAAGAGCTTTATCTGCTGCAAAATTTTTATTTCCAGATGTAAATTTATTAGCAACAAAAAGAAGTCGTAAGCCACATGATGGATTTGTAGATGCTCTACTTATAGCAGAATATGGCAGACAAAAGGAGTTATTGCAAAATGAAAACAATGTTAGGCAAGCCTATTGATTTAAGAGATGAGGTATTAAATAAGCGTAAAGAGCGTAAAATAAGTAATGCCAAAAAGATTAAAGAAGAGATATTTTTCAAATATGGTAAAGTATTATCACTTACAAATATAAACACGATAAAAATAAAAAATAACTTTACTTATATTCAAACTTTAGACTATTTTTTAGATAAATGTGAAAAGCAAAAAAACTCAACAATATCTTTATTTGATACTGAAGATTTAATCTTAAATAGTTATACAAGAACAAAATCACTTACCGAATATTCGCCTTCTGAAATGAGAAGGTATGTAGATAAAATGGGTTTTCATCCTACATGGAAAATGATATTAATGTCATATTCAAAAAGGAGAAGTTAATGAAGTATACAAATAATTATAACTTAACCCAAGCATTTGTAGATGCATTAACTTATGATGATTATGATTATGAAGAAGGAGTTATATCAGTATCAAGGTTAATTAGCCCGCCACATCAAAGAAGATTATATGACAAACATAGAAATGATATTGTAGAAGATGCTATAAACAAAGTACATACTTTATTAGGTACTGCTACTCATGCTTATGCAGAAAAAGCTAATAAAGATAAATACTTAATAGAAAAAAGATTTTATGATATTATTGAAGATCAAAAAATATCTGCAAAGATTGATTTATATGACTATGACAACAATTCAATACAAGATTTTAAAACTACCAGTAAATATAAATTTAAAGATGGTAAGCTGCCTATTGAATATATCCAACAATTAAATGTTCAAGCTTACTTAATGAAAAAGTCAGGTTATGAAGTTAAAAAACTATATATTAACGCTATTTTTAAAGATTGGAGACAATCTGATTTATATGATGCAGGTATGCCTTCAACTCCTGCGATGAGCTATGAAATACCTTTATGGAGTGAAGATAAGCAATATGCTTTTATTTTAGAAAGGATTAAATATCATTTGCGAGATGATATAACAGTTTGTACGCCTGAAGAAAGATGGGCTGTTAAACCTAAGTTTGCGGTAATGAAGCAAAACAGAAAAACTGCAATAAGATTGCTTGATTCAGAGTCTGAAGCAATAATTTATATGGCAAATCATAATTATGCTCAACCAGTATATTACATAGAAAAAAGAGAAGGTGAAGACAAAAGGTGTACAGGATATTGTTCTGTTAATTCTTTTTGTTCTTATTATCAAAAGAAATATATTTGATCGGATTATAGTAATACCTTGAATACCTTTATGCTGTGTAGGAGAAGCCCGATCACTTCTCCTACTTTTTAAATAAACAAAACAACATTAATTTAGAAATTAATTAAACAATGAGAACAAGCTCATATTAAAGGTGTTGTGAGCCGTGTGATAGTATGGGCTTGTTTAAGGAGGAAAAAGATGAGAATAACTAAATATAAGCTTACTTGTATAAGAGAAAAAGGTTTTAATTATGATACAAAAAAAAAGTGTTTAAATCCTAGCGACTTAGCTGATATTGCTAAAAGTCTTTATACAGACGATGATATAGAGTTAAAAGAAAAAGCATGGGTACTTGCATTAAATACTTCTAATCGTCTTATAGGTGTTAATTTAGTATCAGAAGGTAGTTTAAATCAAACTATTGTTCATCCTAGAGAAGTGTTCCAGTTTGCATTACTTAGTAACGCTAACAGCATTGTCTTTGTACATAATCATCCGTCAGGAGAGCTAAGGGCATCGCCAGCAGATATTACTATATCTAAGCAATTACAAGAAGCAGGAAAGCTTTTAAACATTAAATTATTAGACAGCATTATAGTAACAGAAGAAGGCTATCTTTCACTTCTAGAAGAAGGTCATATTTAAAACAAAGGAAATACAATGAACATCTTAGCATTTATAATAACACTTCTAATGCTGCCAATTGTTTTATCTATAAGTATAGCTTTAGTCAAATTATGGTGGTTAAGTGTGATGTATGTAAAAGATACATGGGACGATATTAATAAAAATCATAAAACAATAAGAGGAATACAATGAAAAAGATTAAGATATTAGACACTGTGGATAGTCTAAAAGCAACGGCTAGACTTAGCATTATGTCAGCACAAAAGATAGATATGTTTGGAAAGACATTTACAAATTATGTTGACAAAGAAATAGATTATAACATTGAGGGCTTTGTCTTCGCAAAAGAATCATGTGAGATAATAGAAGTTGACGATAGACCTATTCTTTCAGGTGAACCGCCAGAGCCAGGAGCTTATTATGAACTTAGTAATGATAAAGAGGAGTGGACAGAACCATGTTTGATTATCTACTATTATAAAGACGCAGCCTATCCATACAGAAATCTTTATGACATATATAGGTACGCAAGGAAAGTTGAGTTATGAGTCAGATAAAAGATAAACTAATCAAGATAGTTAGCAAAGTAGAGTTGTTAGACTATCAGATAGCAGATGAGTTACTCAGCACTTTCCACATATCTGAAAAGCTAACAGATCTAAAAGAAATAATAGAAGCGTTTGAAGATCTTAGATATTTTGACGAAATAGATAATTGCATTGTAGATCCACGCCAGACTTACTTTATAGTAGGTTTGCCACCAATAGGTTATAGCTTAAGTGATATTGATAAACGAATAGTAACAACAAAAGAGTTTCAAGGTAGCGAGATAAGTAATGATTATACTTGGATAAGTTATGTGCCTACATACAAATGCACTCATTTAGATGACTACGATGTAGTTGATGAATGGGAACATATAAAGAGGGAATATAAGCCTTATCATTTTAAAGTAGTATTTACAGAAGAACAAAAAAGGAGAATGAAATGGAAAAAATCAAGATAATAGATACTCTAGAGAGTGTAAAAGCAACTGCACCATATGGTGTAGGTAGTGCAGTAGTAAAGATGTTTGGTAATACTTACAATGATAATGATTTTGAAGTGAAAGAAGATTTCTATGTTATTAAAGGTTGGAGATTTGCCAAAGAATCATGTGAGATCATTGAAGATGATGACAGACCTATTTTAGAGGGCGAACCACCAGAGCTTGCATATTATGAGCTTAGTGATGATAAAGAGGAGTGGACACCCCCTTGCTTGATTATATGCTATGATAAAGACGCAGCCTATCCATACAGAAATCTTTATGACATATATAAGTACGCAAGGAAGGTGGAGTTATGAGTGAGATAAGAGAAAAGAACCGAGAAACATTAATAAGGCATTACGGGAGCGACCCCGATAAAGCTGAATATCCCGAAGAAGTTGAGAACTTAAACGGCTTACTCGATACTCACACAAAGATACTTTTAGAGTCTTTCCACATCTCCGAAAAGCTAACAGAGGAAGAAAGGGAATTAATAAGATTGTGTAAAAAGCATAGACACTCATTAGGAGCAAGTAGGCAAGATATGAACGAATTGTTAAATGTAATAGACAAACTAACAGGAGAAAGTAATGAAAGAAGTTCAAATACCACAAGTTAAACCAAGCGAGTTAGATGACAATGTTATGTATCTAGTAATGAAATTATTACAATACATTACTGTTACCAGTTCTTTAACAAATAAGAATGAAGACATTAAGTTAAATGATTGTGCAGGTTATTTGCCCGTTTTTAAAACACTAAAAGAAGCCGAAAAATACGCAGGTAATGGTAAATATAAAATATTAGCAATATCAGAGGAATAGAATGAAAACAATACTTAACATATTAGATATAACAAAGCGACTATTAGAAATAGTAGTATTAACAATGTTTGTTTACGGCCTGTACTGGATAGGGGTAAATAAGCATAGATTGATAGAGATAATGTTCGGAGTTTAAATGAACGCAGTTAAGACTCCAGATGGCTACATTACAACAAAGGAAATATACAGGTACTATCTGCCTGCGCCTATACCTATAGGGTATGAGTACGATGGCGCAACCTATCCTAAATGGATAACATGGCTTAAAGTACTTGTACTCATATTTGCACCTAAGCTTGACTTAACAGATGCTGTAATAATACATGACTGGCTTTATCAACATAGAAACAAGCATAAGTATAGCAGATATTATGTAGACAATGTTGTGTTTTATAATGAACTTAAACGCTACTATTGGAGTTGGGTAGCAAATGTAATATCAAGTGTGACATACAAATTTTCTAAACAGATATGGTTAACATAAATACCTCTATTTCGCACAGAAACATACCAAGAAACGATTTTAATAACAAAAAGGCATAATGACATGCCAAAAGGAAAAAACGATGATACAAGAGCTTATTCAGCATTTAGCAAACACAGAAGAGAAAAAGAAAAAAGAATACTCTAATTCACATGATAGATATGATAATTTTCATCATATGAGTAAAACAACAGGGAAGAGTGTTATAGAAGTAATAGAAGTATTACAGTCTAAACATTTTTACTCTATAGATAGATTATTTAATGATAGTGAATTTACTAGTTTTTTAATAAAAGAAAATAAGTTAAAAGATTATATATTTGAAAAGTGGGGAGATTATTTAATATATGAAATATTAAAAGCAGATTATACTTATAATGATTTATTAAATAAATACAATACATACAAATGAAAATATTATTAGGATTACTTTTTCTTTTGTTTTATATTATATTTATAATATATATTATATATATAGAAGGAAGAAAAGAAAGAACACCATACAAAGAAATGTGGAAAGAATATTATAAAAAAGAGAAAAAAAACAACAAAAGGTAATGCTTTTTTAAGCGTTGCCTTTTTTTTATTTCAAAATTGAATATATTTGTATTATGGAAAAAAAGATATCAAAAGAAGCAGAGATATACAATTCTTTGTTTATGGAAGCAGACAATGCTAGATCTGATGCATTTCGACAAAAGAAAAAATCAGAAGAGTTTTATTTTTCTAATGTAGATGGTACATATACAGAGTTTGATACTAAGCAGTTAGAGAAAATTAAAAAGGGTGCTAATATTCCAGTAAGTACAAAGATTACTTGGGCTATTATAGAGCATTTAATATCATTCTTAACTGCTAGTAAGCCGTACCCTAGACTTGTAGCTCCTACAGAAGAATTAAAATCTTTCGCTATGGCTTATGCTAAATTAGTTGAAGCTGTATTTGCTGAATCAGATTATTTAGCACATCTCAATAATGTCATTAGAGATGTTCTTACTACTGGTTCTGGATATTTTGAAGTATGTAAAAGCAGTTATTATGATGATAGTGCATTAAATGTAGCTATCAAATATCTTAATTGGAAAAAAGTTATTGTTGACCCTAATTCAGAAGAAGATGATTTTGATGACGCAAGGTTTATTTGTATTGCAGATTTAATGCCTAGAAAGAAAGCACAAGATGAATTTGATATAACTATACCTAATGCTACTGATTCTCCTTATAGTGCTATTAGCCAAACTACTATTGATCTAGATGAAAAGTGGCATAACTTTACAGAAAGAGAAAAGATACGAGAAAAACTAGGTAGATATGTTTTTGTAAGAAGATTTTACGAACAAGAAATATCAAATGTTTATGTATCAGATGATAACGAAGCTAAAATAAGCAAATCAAAACCTAAACCTATTCAGGTAGATAATCCTAAAAAAATCAAATTAAAAGCCTACATTGAACAATTAGTAGGTCAGATGACCCAAATGTCACAATTAGCAGGAGAATCTCAACAGGACCAAGAAGAAGCGTCAAAAATGCAAGCTGAACCAACTACAGATAGCAATCAATTTGCAGAAGGCGAAGCTATTAAGCAACAAAACTCCCAAGAGCAACAAGAATTACAATCTGAACTGCAAAATTTACAAGAAGAAATCAATAGACTAAAAGAAGCATTGGCAAAAATGCCTAACAAAGTAACTCATTACAATATGACTACAGTAGATAAAGAAGAAGTAGTTATAGAAAATTATAGAAGAATAAAGCAAAAGTTATTTAAAAAAACTATTATGATTAATGATGAAATTATAGATAGTGAATATATGCCATATCTTAAGCATTATCCTATTGTACATTTTTCTTTTTCTCATATGAGGTCGCCTTATAAAACTTTTGGTATAGTGCATTACATTAGAGATATGGTAATGGCTATAAATAAAACAACACAGCTTATCATTAATGATATGATGATTAATGGTAATCAAAAGCTTGTTACTTTTAAAGGGCAAATACAAGATAAAACACAGTTTGAAGAAGATTATGCAAAGCCTGGTGCTGTTTTAGAAATAGAGCAGTTACCTAATTTACCTGATGGTGGTAGACCGCTTATTATTCAGCCTGGTACTGTTAATCAAGCAGGTACTTATTTATTAGAAAGATTACAATATTTAGTAGAATACGCTACTGGTATATCTGCTTTACAGCAAGGTCATACTGGTTCAGCTCCTGATACTTTAGGTGCTACACAATCTTTATTATCTTTTGGTTCACAAAGAGTAAAATTATATGCTCGTAAAATGGAAAAGCCATTAGAAAGATTAGTGTCTAATGTTATTTCTTATGCAAAAATGTATACTCCTAAAGATCAAACAATACGATATTTAGCAGAAAACAATAAAGATGAAGAAATCTTTTTAGAAGATACTTATGAAGATTTAGACTTTAAAGTAAGAGTTGAGATGCAAAAAGGGTCTCCTACTCATAGAGCTATGGCTGCATCTTTATTAGGTTCAGTATCTGGACAAACTCAAAATCCTCATGTAGCAGATTTATTAACTACAGAGATGTTAAAGAACTTAGACATAGTAGAAGGAGATGAGTTTGCAGAAAAAATTGATGTGATTAAAAACTTACAACAACAATTAGCTCAAATGGAGCAACAATTAAAAGAAACAGATGGTAAGAATAAGGCACTAGAAAATCAATTAGCAAATAGCAAAATAGCTCAACAAACAGATTTGGCAGTTGAAAAAGCTAAAGGTGATATAGAACTTGAAAAACAACAATTATTACAGCCAGAAGCAGAACAGCAAGAAGAACTTAATCCACCGTTTTAAAGGAGATATAAATGAATTTGTTGGATATATTAGACGACAACGAAGAGCAACCAGAAGAAAAAACAGAAGCTATCAAAAGAGTCCTAAAAAGGAAAATAGCTAAGTTGGAAAAAAAGGTAGAAAAAGAGAAGGGAGAAGAAGAGATAGAGGAAGAAGTAAACCCTAGAAAGAAAAAAATTAAAAGAAAAAAACAAAAAGAAGTAGAACCTTTTAAATTAAGTTATATAGATATAATAGAAGATTAATAATATTTAACAAAAAGAGGAAATAATATGCCTAAAAATTCGAATACCTTTACAGAATCGCCAAGAACTAAAAAGGCAAAACCTAGTCTTATGGACTACTTTTTTAATGTGCCTGAATATGAAAAAGATAAAAAAGAATATGATAGGCTAAGAGCTGCAGATAGCACTTATCATGTGAACAAAGCAAAAAAGAAAACTAAAACAAGTGGCAAAACATCTGATGGAAAAGCCCCAATGAGTAATACAACTAATCCACCTAGACCAAAGCCAACAAAACGTAAATAAAATAAGAGGTAATAATGAATGATGAATTATCAGAATATGAAGAAAGCATCTCTATGGAAGAAGATGATGCAAGCTATGAAGAATATGATCAAGAAGATGAAAATTATCAAGAAATACAAGAAGAAACTGAAGATGATTACGAAGATGAAGAAGAATGGGATTATGAAGAATTTGAAATACCAGATTATTTAGATGATGATTATGTCCCACAAGAGTTTGAATCAACAGAACAAGAACTAGAGTGGTATAGAGATAAATATTTAGATGTTATGAAATATCATTCATCTGAAGATTACGAATCTCGTGTAAAAGAAAAGTACAAAGATGAGTTAACATCAGAGATTGACGGGTTAAAAACTTTTTACCAAGAGTTGCAAGAAGACCCTGTTATAGCTTTGAAAAAACATGCTCCAGAGCTATTAAGTCAACAAAGTGTAAATCCTCTTATTGACAATAAAGAAGCAAAATCGTATATTACTAAGCAGATGGAAAAACAATTTGGTAGTGATTTTAAAGAAAAGTATAACGCTTTTGAAGCACAAACAGATCCAAATAGTTTATCTGCAAAGATGGTAGAATATGATAACATGTTGTTGCAAGAATTAAACAAATTAAATGGTCGTAATGAAAAAGGCTTGCCTTCTGTAATTACACCTGAAAAAATACAAGAAAGATATAATGAGCAATATAATAAGTATTTTGAACCAAAAGGAATGTCAAAAGAACAGTTTGACAAATTTTTGGATGAAGCTAATTCAATGGAGTTCGATTTAAGGCATCTTTACGTTGCTAAAAATTATAAAGAGTTATTGGCAGAAGCAAAAAGAAGTGGCTATGAAGAAGCCAAGAAAGAGCTGAGTGGCAAATTTAGAAAAGCAGGTCAAACTCCTGCAAAAACTAAAAAAGTCGCATCAGGTAAGAAAAAAGATTATCTAAGCGGAGACTTAGGCTTATTAATTAACCAATAACGGAGTACAGCTAAATGGCAGATTTAGTGCAAACGGAAGGTTTGAATAGTACCTTTTCAGGTCTGTATACGTCAGGTTCGATACCAAAACCGATACTTGATAGTGGACTGACTAAATTAGGAAAAATCAATTACCTACACAAAGACATCGCTGTTTTCTCTCGTATAGTGCATTCACTATATGGAACAAGAAAACAATTCGTATCTGGTAGAAAACATAAAATTGTTCAGCTATCAGAGCTTGCTAGACAATACCCAATTAAAGTAGCATCGGGTGATACAAACTATGGCGATTCAGCCACACAACACAGAGTGATTGGACTAACAAACGATCATGCGGCAGAGTTAAAAGTAGAAGATACTTTATATGTAAGAGATTTGTTTACTGCTACAGTAAATCAAGGCTTAGTAAAAGGTCAAGTAGTTCCTGCATCTGGTGGAACCCAAGGTACTAATGTAGGACCTGATTATTTAGAGCCTGCAGGTTATCAAATTACAGATGTAGAGTTTTCTAGAAACTTTGGTTCTGAAGCTACTAATGGTGTATTTGCTTTACCTGAACAAATTAGAGTAGCAGAAGTAGGAGCTCCTAATTCAATGGGTTCTGGTTATACTAGAGTTGTTATTGATAGATGTATGCATGGTTCAGGAAATGCAGGTATCAATGACGGTACTATCGTACCTAGAAGTATTGTTTATGGTGCATCTACTGGTGTATCTCAAAATGTAGCTGCTGCTCAAATTAACACACAAGATGTGTTGTTAAGAGCTATGCCTTCATTCTTCGAGGGTACAGGCGCTCCATCTGGATTACACAAAACAGTTGATCTAGAAGAGAACTTTACTCAGGAGTATAAATATGCAGTTGAGATTACTGATGAACAAGCGATTGAAGGTCAGTTTATTTCAGAAAAACCATTAGATCTACATAGATGGTTACTTACTAGAAGAATGGCTAGAGACCATGAGTATCAATATCTATTTGGTAGAAAAGCTGCAACAAGAAATGCAGAAGGTAAAATCAAGATGTATATGGGTGGTGTATTAGAATCAATCCCACAAGATGTAGATCACTATATTAAATACAAATCATCATCACTTAATTGGAAAGAGTTACTTTACATGGGTAAAGAAAACTTTGTATTAGGTGGTTCAGATGAAAGATATTTATTCTGTGGTTATTCATTAGATGCTAGATTAAGAGCTATGTTCTATGATTCAGGAATGATTAGAATTAACCCTGAAAAAACTAAACAATTCAATGTTGAAGTTAATACTTTATTTGTTTCTGGTGGTAGATATCACATTATTCCTTCTCAGATTATGGAAGAAGCAGGATTTGGATTAAAAGCTTTATCATTAGATTTAAGCTATCCATCTTATACTTTTGTAACTCATCCAGAATGGGATATGAAAACAAACAAAGACATTGCTCCAAAAGACATGAAGATATACAAAGAAGAAGTTTATGGTATTTTAGGTATGGAAAGAAGATATAGAGAATACCAAGCATTACTTGATTTTGAAAACATAGCGTAAGGAGAATAAAGTAATGAAAAAACTATTTGTAATATTAGGATTAGTCTTAACAGGACTATTTGCATATGCTGTAACAGGTGAATTAGAATGGACAGAGTTGGGTACTGTATCAGGTACTTTAACAAGTACATCTGCTGTTACGCAAGACTTAGGTAGATTTTCTTTTACAGGAGATACGGTTTACGTTGCGATTGAGCAAATTGTTGCAGATTCATCTACAACTTCAAACCCTTATGGTGATTCAATTAATGTAGTAGTGGTATTTGAGCCACAATCACCGCAAGGAAGGCTTAATTACCAATCAGTATATGACACACTAGCTACATTGTCTGCAACATCAGAAAAAGCTATTATTAACTTAGTTGATACAGAGATTGCAGATGGAATGGGAGTAACAGGTAATGTAAAAACAATTATTACTCAAAATCAAGCTTATACACAAGATTACAAGTTTAGAGTGTTAAGAGGTGTGAGTAAAAAGGAGAATAACTAATGGTACTTAATCAAGCATTTGTATTACAAAGTTACAATCATTTGTTTGAGCATAGATCAGAAGATTTTGTGGTGTTATTCAGAACTGGTACATTAACTGGTACTGGTGGTTCACAAACTATTGATGTAGACTTAACAGGCATTGTAAGAGATGATGCGCCTTATTATTACCTACCTCTTATCAAAGATACAGTAGGTGCTAATGGTGATGCGACAGTTGCTTTTAATGCTACAATTTCGCAATCAAGAATTGATGCAACAAGTGATGATGACGAAATTGGAGTATTGATTTTTGTTAGACATGAAGACATTAAACCTGCCAACATGGACTAATGAAAAGAATTTGGGAAATACATAAAGATTTCTCTCTAGCGATTGGGGATGGTATTGACATAGACTCTACTTACATAGGGTCAGTGGGTACTATCCCTGATGGCGTTAGATTTACTAAATCTGAAAGAGATAATTATATAAACAGAGCAGCGTTAAAGGTATATGATGATGTATTAAAAAACACAATATCATTACCTAAAGATGTTAAAAGTGGTACATTAGAAAATATCTTTCCTAATGTTATTAGAACAGTAGAACCTAGTACATATACTCAACTTACAGGTGGAAGGTTTAGATTAAGTTTTGATATGCAGTATGATAAAAATACTAATATCAATTTTAAAGTGGCTGCATTATTAAGAGCTAATGGTTATTTAGCTACTTATGCAGGTTTAGTACCGATACCGATAAGAAGTGGTAGTGAAGTTAATAGGTTTGCTAATATTCGTAATAGCAATAGAAAAGATATATTCTTATACAATGAATATAGTGGAGCAGATGATTTTACATGGGCATCTAGTGAATCAGCTAGATATTTAAAATTAATGTTTTATAATCCAGATTTAGTAGAAGATAATATCAATGGTGGAACAAGACAGTTTGATGATACGACAGATACTATATATTTGACTTATCTTCCATATCCTATTGATATATCTGAATTGAACGTAACAGACTTTTATTATTTTGAAGATTCAATGTATATGTTGTTATTGCAATTTGCATCGTTATATGCAATGATTGATTCACAAGATTTTGATCTACCAGAAAGAGCGATGCCTCTTTTATTTGGTGGAGACCCACAAAGGAGAAGGTAATGCCAGTTATAACAGCTTTAAGCGATGTAGTTGAAAGGTTATCTCAATATTGGACACATGAAAGAGTGCTATCTACAGCAACTCACTTAGCAGGTGTGACTGATAACGAGATTGTTCAGCATGATACTATAAGACACTATATTAATTTATCTGTATCTCAAATAGCGGAAATGTTAAGAGTTGCTAATTCTCCTTTTTATGGGATAGTATTGACTGCTAATTTTGACAGACCTAATGGAACAGACAGAGATGCTTATCCGAATGGTTTATACAAAATTACATTAGCCGATAATACAAATTTAAGTTCAGCTACAGAAAATTGGTATAGAAGAATGTCTACTATAGACAGAGTAACAATTAGATGTACAGCTGTAACAGCTACTAATCCTTCTGCAGTATATAGACAAAACGCAGTAAGAAAAGACATATCTGAATTAGGTAATTTAGTTTCTAATGAAAATACTCAATCTAGGTATTCTATATATTGGTCTCATGTAGGGGCTCATATTCACTTTTTAATTGGGCAAGGCATAGGTGTAGAAGACACTTTAGATTCAGATGTAGATGCAGCAGATAATGATTTAAATACAACAAATTATGCTTATGCTTTAGATGACTTAGGACCAACTGATGGCAATATATTTTTATGGGGTCAAAGAAAGCCTATATTAGATGATATTACATTATCGCCAGAAGATGTTAATTCTGGTTATAAATCAAACGTAGACCTTCCTGATGAACATATAGACCTTCTTGTTAAGATGGTACAGAAAAAGCTTTTAGAACACAGAAGAGAAGCAGTACCGCAAGCATTAGAGCAAGAGATACAAAATGCTACAATGATGATAAGAAGACAGTTAAATGAAGAACTAGAGTTTGAAAGAGCAGAAAGACAAAAATTAGAATACGGTTCACAGCAAAAAGCGCCTGGAGTCGTTTAATGTTAACATATATGGAGTTATTATGGCTTGCCACTACGATAGTTCTTATTGCGGTAGTATTGACTGTTGTTCTTGTTCCAAAATGGAACCAAACAAAGAAGAAGAATTAGATATATTTGATATTATCATGATACCTTTTGTATTAATTGCAAAGACAATTAATTTATTGACTACTGGTAAATGGAGGGCATAATGGGAGATTTAACAGAAAATTTTTCTTGGTCAGAGTTTGCGTGTAAAGACGGCACTCCTGTACCTGAAGATTTACGAGCAGCGGTTATAAAGACAGCAGAACAATTAGAAAAAATAAGAGCTAAAGCACAGCCTTTAGGTGGTAATTATATAAAAATAACTTCAGGGTATAGAACACCTGAATATAATCAATTAGTAGGTGGTAGTAAAAGATCACAACATTTGAATGGGCTTGCAGCGGATATAATTATAAATGGTTTAAATGCTGAAATAACTTTTGATTTAGTTTATGACATGATGTTAAATGGGGAAATATTAGCAGGTGGTATAGGTAGATATAAAACATTTACTCATGTTGATTTTAGAGGAAGAATAACAAAATGGGATAATAGATGATAACAGCTAGACAAATAATATCAGAAGTACAATCAGAGTTTAATGATTTAAGTCAAACTAGATTTGCTTATGCTGAACTTGTTGATGCTTTTAATCATGTAGTAAGAGAGATTGCTAGGAGAACAGAAGTGTGGATTGGGAGATATGTTGTAGTGCCTAATCCACTAACTTCTACATGGACTGCAGCAGATAATTATGAAGTTGGTCAAATAGTAGAATATAATGGTAATTACTTTATAGCTTTAGTTACTAATATAGCCGTAACGCCAGTTGATGGTGCTGTATGGAAACAATGTTTAGATTGGGATGAAACATTAGGAACTACATATACAAAAGGAGATGTGGTATATACTAGTAATACATCTTTTTATAGAGCAGTACAAGACGTGCCCACAAATATAGATATAACAGATGATACTTATTGGGGTAGTCTTCAATCAGACACATATAAAACTACAAAAGTAGTATTACCTTATACAGATGCTAATAGTAACATTTTGAGTATATATAAATTAATAGCTGTACATAGAAAAAATAATAGTTCAACAGAATGGAATGTTTGTTTAGAGATGTCTCCACAAGCTGTAATAAGGCATCATGGAACAAATTATAATTATACTATAAATCATAATACAGATGATGGTTTTTCAGTTAATCATTTAAATGAACAAAGAACTAATCCTTCAGTAGATGGTTCAATGACTTTGGTATTTACTCAACCATTTGATTACAACGAGCAGTGTATAGTAGATTATATAAGTGGTAATCCAATACAGCTGCAAACTTGGGTAACACAAGATTCAATGGCAGATGATATGAACATTCCTGATTTTATGGGAGAGTGTGTTAAGTTTGGTTTATCATGGAGATTGTCAGAAAAGGCATATAACAAAGGTGACGAGCGTTTTGCACCTAGAGCCGATAGAAACTATATGCATTACCAAACAATGCTCTCTGAAGCGATTGTGTACGCAAAAAGAGTAAAGAATCAAGCAGGACAAATAAATATTCAGCCTTATGATGTTTTACCAGAAAATGATAAAAACTTTTACCAATTATGAGAAAATCGAAAACATTTCAGATAAGCTTTGATAAAGGTATGGTAACAAACCTTAAGCAAGATTCTTTTGTTGGTAATGAAGATGACCCTCGCCCAGATCAATTTACAAGTGTATTATATCTAGAAAACTTAGACCCTAATATTGAAGGTGGTACATTAATATCTAGACTTCCTTATCAAAAAAAGTATATTAATTATACTTCATCTAGTGGTCAAGTTTATAATCCATATGAGATGAATAATGATTTTATTTCTGGTTTTATTTTACCTGAAAAATATGACAACACGACAAACTTTGTAAAAAATAATAATATTATACAGCATATAGACACATTAGTTACAGCTAATCCTATATCAAAAAGAGTATATGTAGTATTCACAAATAGAGTGGCAAATTCAAGTGAGACATGGACTGACCTTACTGATCCTTATGCTAGCGGTTCGTTATTAGATAGTAATGCTCATAGAGGTACAGGTATAATAGCTTTAGTACCTGAATATATAAGTGGTAATTGGGAATATCAATGGAGAGAACCTTTCTTTGATAATGCTGATTTTAAAGGAGCTTATGTATTAGGAGATTACAGAGATAGTAAAGTGTATGGTGAGAGTGTATATTTTGTAACAGCACCACAGCAATATTATACAGAACTTACTATGAATACTACTAATAATATAACTGAAGATCCTACTGCAACAGCAGCATTAAGATATCCTGCTTGGATATGGCAGAGGTGGGATTTAACTAAAAAAGAAGAAAATGGTGCTAAGTTATTTTATGGTTTAGGTGAAGTCTATACTGATAAAGAAAAATATATCAAATGGAAAGTAAAAAAGAATATACTTCAATTAGCAGATAGCACAGAATATATATTTGCGCAACTAGTTAATCCATTTTGGAATTACAACTTAAATAATAATGAAATGTTACAGTCTACTACTGATGTAGGTGGAATTAAAACACATACGTTTTATGATACTATAGCAGATACTGACATTCTTTGGAAAGATAGTAGTGGCTCTAATGCTAGTAGAAGCGGTTTGCAAGTAATAATATGGGAAGAACCTTTAGCATATCCTACTGTAACTTATTCCAGCAGGACTATAAATAACGGCAATAATATAGCAGCAGGTTTACAGACTATCAAAGATAGATTATATGCTCAAAATATGTTTGATGGTACAGAGTATAACTTTACTGGTATTAATTATATTAATAAGTCAAATGCTTATTTAGAGACAATAGAATCTTTTGATGATTCTGTAAATAAAGAAAGAGTTCTTATAAATAGTCAACCTTATTATTTTGACTTTATTGAAAAAGATATTGAATATAGACAAAAAACATTTAACAATGTATTAAGAACAGTATTGCCCGATTATATATCAATGAAAGTACCTAGACCTTTTAAATCGGGTGAGAAAATACCTTTTGTATTAACAGCTAAAAGATCAAGTGGCGAAGTCTTTATTAAAGATTTTACTTATGAGGTTTTATCATCTTTTAATGATGCGGATGATTATGGAACTAGTCTTTATAGTTTAGATAGATTTAAACCTGATATATCTGATAACATTTATCAATTTACAGATATAAGAACAACGATTAATGATGCATTAAGAAATAATGCAGGAATACTTCAGCTTGGTAATAGAGATTCAGAGGGTGAGATAGAAGAATTTTATGCTAATAGTGATAATTCAAATAAGAAAAATGACAACAATCAAGAGGATAGATGGAGACTTCTAAATAGTCAACATCCTTATATGCAGCATACTTATATAACTATTACTATTAGAATAGATTCTGATATAAAAGAATTATTATTAGATACAGAAATAGAAAGTTTAAAGTTGTATGTAGCTAATTATAACCCAGATAATAGCAAACTAAGATCAGTAGGTTCTTATAATTTAGCATCGCCACCTGCAACAGCATATACTAATCCAGTAGATCCTTATGAGTTAGATTCAGAAAATCCTGATTTATCTAAATATTCATTATGTAATGAATTTGTTATTTATGGAACAACTGGTGGTATAGATATTGGTCAAGATGATACTTATACAGGTAACGTAATACCGCAAAATGGATGGGTAGGTGATGGTGAAGCAGATGAAATGTTTTATGCTGTACCACAAGTTAAAAATGTTACTCCGAGCGTAATACCTGGTCCAAATTTAAGAACTATTGTTTATGATGATAATGTTGATACTCCAATGTTTTATACTAAAAATACAAATACTTATCATAAATCATTTTGTTTATGGGATTATGGTATAGATAGTCAAAGTTTAACATTAGAAAATTCAGGTCAATATTGGAGAGGGTTAGGAGCAGGACTTATAGAAGTAGTTAAAGGTCTTGTAATGATTTCAGAGACTTATGATGAAAATGGTACATTAGAAGCAGGTAAGGTAAGATGGTGTGCGGTAAATAATGGTAGTCCTATACCAGATATATTTCCTAAAGAAAATGAATTACAAGTAGGTTCAGAACCATTAACAGCATTAAAAGAATTTAGAAATTCTATATTTTTCTTTTCTAATAATGATTGGATAAGAATGCAATTTAACAACATTTATAGCCCAACAGATTGGGAGTTTGTTGAAGCTGTTAAAGGTCAAGGTTGTTTTTCTCCTAAAACATTAACAGAAACGCCTTATGGAGTTGTATTTGGTGGTCGTGGTGGTTTATTTATTACAGACGGTACAACTAGTCAATCGTTATCAGAACCAATAAGATCAATATATGAATATTTAATGATGGGTAAAAGATATGACCATGAGTTTCAAGTTCCTTTAGGTAATGTAGTAATAAATGATAAAATAGCAGAAGTAAGTTCAGGTTCATTTATTAATAGTCAATCAGATTATGAAGGTCAATATAACAAGTTTGCAGAATTATTATATGACCAAGAAAATGATGAGTTAATATTAACTACTCCGATTATAAGATTCAATGATATTAATGCAGAATGGGGTGAATTAGAAGATAGATTTAACGAATATTATTGGTATGTTATAGGTCAAAGAGATGATAATGTAAATAGTGAATATGATAAATACAACGATGGTAATACTCCTTATGATATTCAAAGAATGTTCACTCATAAGTTATCATTAAGATTTAATTTTCAAAATAAAAATTGGAGAGTAGAAACAGTTACATTAGTATCTAACCATGGAGAAACAGATACATCTACTAATCCATATTACATATCAGGACATCCTAATGGAAGATACACAGTAGCAGAACCACAAATAATAGAGTTTTTAAATATACTCAAACAAACTGATGGTTCTGGAGATGATTATTCAGAACAAGCTATTATGCCTATTCATAAACAAAAAAATTATGAAAAAGCTGACAGATGGGA
>Ga0070751_1000451_pt1 | contig 26252 bp, 29 predicted proteins | sample VirMetDEL_Aug_28_FD_78514 | JGI IMG/M metagenome (GOLD analysis project Ga0070751, IMG submission 78514) | Aqueous microbial communities from the Delaware River and Bay under freshwater to marine salinity gradient to study organic matter... | ecosystem: Environmental > Aquatic > Marine > Coastal...
ATTACACCAATAAACTCCTTTTTTTTTCTTCCTATCACACGTCGTGATACCGACTTTTATTTTATTTTAATAAAAACCCCCCCCCCCCCCCCCCACATTTTTCCATAGTTTATTCAACAATTAAAGAAAATTTATTCTCTCCAATTAACCCCTTTAATTTATTTAATGCTTTTTGTGAATCTAAAACAGCAAACTCATTATTTATTTCACCAAAATAGGTACCAGGTAAAATACAACCCTCTGTATCCTCAACCGTATTTCCAGTATGAAATAAAATAGCTGACCTGCCCGGAACATCACAAACCTTGTAACAGTTTTTATATTTCTTTGAACTATATGGCTCACATTCATATACCCCTTTAGGGATACAAGAAACATTTATTTGGTTCCAAAGAAACGGATTTTCTAATGTTATACAAATGGGAATACCTGTACTGTCATCTATTAGAACACCGAAGGTTACATTTGCGTTTTCACTAATTCTTTTTAATCTAATTCGTTTATTCATCGCTAGATTCACCTTGATCTGAGTTAATATCCTCGACATATTTCATCAATGAAAAACGAATAGGATCTTTCAGATTACTATTTGCAATTTTGCTATCAATTGACTGAAATAATTTTTGAACTGGTACAGCAGCTTCAAATCCATATACTTTTGACATTTTTATAAGTTTAGCTATGTCAATAACATTTCTAACTGTTGAACTACCCGACGCTGAAGCAATACTATCGCCTAACGCTGTACTAGCCGTATAATCTAAATGCTGTTTAATCCCCGCATCTTCAAAAATATTGGGTATTTTCCTAGTAAACTTATCAAGTTTTTCTATTTTTTCTGATGACTTAGTTTTAGCCCTTGCTTTTTTTAGATTTAAATCTTTAATCTGTTCATTTAGTTTATTAATAGTACCTCTGTATGAATCAATGATTTGCTTATCCTGATCTTTTAAGTTCTTCTTCGCCTCAGAAAAAACCTTTTGCAATTCAAATTTCTTTATATTTGCTTTTGAAATATTCCTAACATTATCTTCAATTAATTCCGCCTCATTATTAAATCCGTTTTCACGTAATAACCGTACTTTTGCATTAACTGCTCTTATTTGATCAGATTGGCTTTTAATAAGCTCATCATCAATTTTACGACCACTTTTAATTGCCTTTTTTATTTCCTTTGAAACTTTTTCTATTCCAGTTCTTTCACGGTTATTAAATAGCTGAACAACTGGCCCTATTTTTTTGTTTAGAAACTCATCAACTTGAGCAAATTCACGATATCTTTTATTTAATGCTTTATATTCTTTGTTTGATACTAGATCTATTTTATCGTCAATATTTCTTGCAATATTCTTTAACTCTAATCCTAGCTCAATATTACTAGATTTATTCATTAAAGTTTCTGAATAATCCTTTAAGGCTTGTTTAATCCAATGTGCATCTTTTAATTCTAAATTTAACACGCCATCATTTGATAAAATTGCGTTTTTACTATCGATATTCATTAACCCTGATTTAATATTATTGGATTCAATAAGTTTCGATAATTTTGGGGCAACTTCTTTTATTAATTTATTTTTCGGGGCTGTAGATTTAATGTTCAATGCATTTGCAATTAACGTAATTTCGTCAGATACATCAACTGGATGTCTACCGGCTTCCCCTTTTAAAATACGATTATATTCTGAACTTAAAGACGATTTTACTTTCCCTATCCCCTCTGATAATGGCTTGATTAAGCCTTGAGTTGATTCATCAATAGACTTATCTAATTCAGATATTTTCTCTACTAAAACAGAGTCATTTATTTTTGAATTCGGAGCTGTAAACGATTTTTCATTAATTAATTTTTTCGCTTTTAAATCTTGTATTTTTTTATCAAAATCAATTATTGTTTTTGCTGTTTTTGTCTTAATATTTCCAATGTCTTCCTTAAGCCGGTTAATAATTGTATTTGCTCTATTAATTTTTTTACCAACTTCGGAAGGTTTCTTTAATAATTTACTCCCTACTTTAAAAGGAGCTCTAATTGAACCACCGACTGCAATATCGGTAGCCGCTACACTTCCACCGGTTTTTATAGCTTCTTGTGCTGAATCCATTAGAGACTCACCCTCAGCTAATTCATTTAAAAGTTTCTCTGATCCAGAAATAGCCCCTAACCCTATACCCCCTTTTACTAGTCCTGGAATACTTGCAGCGGCAGTAATCTTTGCTACTTCAAAAGGAGTGCTTGTCAAAGATGATACAGTTTGCGCACGCTTTATCTGTTCATCCGTCTTCCCTTCTGCTTTTAATTTATTTCTAATCTTTAATTGATTTTCGACGTGTTTATGACCAATATTAATACCTAGATTGCTAATAAATGATTCAATACCGGCTAATAACGGATCGTTGGGCTTCTCAGACTCTACTATTTTCAGTTGCTCTTCTGATAAACCAGATTCATTATTATTATAATTATTAACGGAAGTATTAATTTGCGAGTCTCTAGAATTAGTACTATTTTGTGCCTTATCTGTTTCAAACTTTGAAAAAATAGTTTTTAATTCACTCTCAGTCGGCATAGTATCGCCTTCTATTTCCAGTATTTTACCTGTAGGACTTTCCACTTCAAATATAGGCATTATTTCGCCCTCACCTTGAATTGACCGACAGTAATTACATCATTCAGATTTTTAGCGCCTGAATTACTTGAATTTTTACTTTTTATTTGTTCTTCCTCAGAAGCCAATAAATTATTAATTTCTCTCCTACTCGGTTCAGCTCCATACAAAACGGAAGTTTCTAAATTATCCACAAGCTCAACAACACGTTTTAATTTATATTCAATTGTTTCTTTTTTATCAAATGGGGAAATGGTAAATATTTCTTGGAAACGCTTTTGCTCAGTTTCGGGAACCGCGGCACCAGATAATGCACGTGCTAAACCTTCTCTTACAAAATCAGCTTTTTTAGCTAAGTCCTGAGAAAACTTTTTCCCACCCAAGGCGGTACCGGCTAGATTACGCTCTAAAAAACCAGCTTTTTCAATATCTTTCAATAGAGACTGAGCCTCATCCCTGGCTTTTCTTGCTACCTCGAACTTTGTACCCTGCTCTGGTGATAACTGATTCGGTGCTTTAACTACAGTTACAGCATTTTCACCAATACCAATCTTTTGAAATGCTTGTTCTGGTAAAGATGATAAGTCTTCAGCCGTAGCTATTCTTCCACCGTTAGCCTGTAATTTTAATACTTGTTTCTGAATATCTTCAGATAAAGATTCATTAGAAAAAGATTTTCGTTTTAAATCGCCTTTAATTTGTCCTGTGTCCATATCAAGAGGAACCTCAATTTCTTCACCTACAGCGACCCCTTGGTCTCTTAAAACAGGATATTGAGCTAAATCACTTTCAGTTACACGTCGGTTTAATAAAATTGAATTTGACTCAGTGTCTATATCTTTAAGTTCACCAAGAAACGAATATAAAGGGTCACTTTCATCTAAACTGCTTTGAAACTTTTGTAATGCTGCCTTAAACCCAGGCTCCCCCCCAAATTCTTTAGCAATGGAAAGCGTCGATTTAAAATCATTCAACTTAGATTTTCGCTGTTCCTGCAATCTTTGAGCTTTCTTTTGTTCCCTATCTTTAGCAAGTGTTAATAGTTTATATCCTAATTCCCCTTGTCCACTTCTTAATGACGCATTAGTTAATGCATCTAATTTTTGTTCATTTGTTGAAACGTTATCATCTGCAATTTTTCTAAGAGATCGATTAAACCCGACTTCATTTCTTAAGCTTCGCCCTTTTCTAAATGACTCAACTAAGTCAACTGGTTTGTTTAATCTTCTATATCCTTCAAATCCTAAAGCCATTCTTCATTACTCCTATGCGAAATACCCAAAATTTGGGCTATAACCACCGCTAAAACTATTTTGAGAACCAAAAGAACCTACTGGCGGTATCCCAGCAGCGGCACCGACTGCGTTTGCTCCTAATTTAAATAATCCACCTATAGTATTTGAATTAATACTACCTTTTGCTAAAGCTGCGTTAGATTGAGTTAGCCCTAAATTTTGAATAAATCCTAAATTTTTATTCTGTGATGATTCTCCAACCCCCAAAGAAAGCCTTAGTAAGTTATCTCGTCTTTCTTTCTCATTATCAATTAAACGCTGTTCCAACCCTAAAGACTGCCTAATTTCTGCGCCACTATCTAATAAACCTCTACGAGCAAGTAATCTATCAAGAGCTTTATTAGATTGAGCTTGGTTAAATCTATATGATTCTGTTTCAGTTAGTGGCTTATTTAGCTCATTAGTTATAATCCCTACAGCTTTTTCACCTAAATCCAAAAATGGTTTATTTGCAGCTAAAAGCTTATCCGTGGTCTCTCTCTGGATTTTAGCGGCTTTATCAACTGATTTTTTTTGCTCCTTCGCACTAAATACTGACATTGTTTAACCTCCGTTTATATACTGAATCAGTCTTTAAAAATTTATTTCTTTTTAAGAATCTACCTACACTTTGCCCAATATCTACTGTTTCTGGTAATGATATTGTTATTAAAGATACATTTAGTTTTTTTAGTAAATCTACACTTGATTTTAATAGATCCATAAAAAGCTTTGATCTGTATATTTCTGACTCTCCTTTTTTTACATACCAAACATGCTCCGATGCGCATAAGTCATTTTTATTATATGGGCTATAATTCATTTGAAAAAAAATAATCCCATCAATAACACCATCTTTCTCATGTACTATTGGTACGTACTCTTCGCTTTTAGATATATGTTCAATATATTCTTTTGCGTGGTCTTCTCGATATGTAAATCCTCTAGACTCCATATCAACACTATCAAAATGCTCTTTAGCTATCAACATAACCTTATCAACATCTTTAGGTTTCATTGTTCTAAGCATTAGGCCACCACTTTACAATTAAAGATTCTTGGACAATGTCATTATCATTTGTAGCTTCACCAGTACATTTAATAGTTACTGATCCAGACAAAGATTCAGCGGCTGTATTATATTCAGCTGAATCAATTAGTGTTGTATCTTCACTCAACATTGAAACAATACATTTTTGCGTAGTAGCACTAGTTCTAACAATTGTTGCATTTAAATTCCAACTAGCTCCGTTTACGGCACTAGCCCCCGAGTTATAAATAACCGTAGACCCAAAGTATAATTTTAATGTTTTATTATTTGCATTAGCTGCCATAGTTCCAAATGCAGTAATTTCTATAAAATCGCCATCGGTATCAAGCGTATTTGCTGGCAATGAATAAGCAATTAAATTATCTTCACCAGTTCCTACGTTCCCAGTCTGAGTTGTATCACTTTTAAGCGTAGTTGGAATGTGTAAAATAGTATTAGACCCTGCATCTATCGTTTTATTTGTCAGTGTTTGTCCATCTGTCGTGCCTACAATAGCACCGCTAACACCATGAGCTGATGTTGCAGCTATATGAGCTAAAGCAGCCACTATATGAGAATCTATTTGAGCGTGTGTATTTGATCCGATATCAGTTAATGAAGTATGGCTTTTTGTTTCTAAATCAGCAATATCTGAACCTATTTTAGATAAGCTATCCCATTTAATAACAGCTAGGTTATTAGAAAGCACTGATAAATCTCTGAGATATTTTTCAAGAGTGACACGCCATCTTTCTAGCTCTCTTGGATTATTTGTTTTGGGAACTTTAAGTTTTAATTTTTGTTCTGACATTATGACTCCACTTGAACATCTTCTTCGGCACTAACTAAAACAAAAGGAACATTATCAGTAATAACTATTTCGTATTGACGAGTTCTATAAGTTCCAAGGGGTTCAAAATCAATAAAAAATTCTTTATCGCCAAGTAAACCTAACTGCCCATCGATATAATCAGAAAAATTTAATTCACCATCATCTTTATATCTAATTTGAACTACTGGTTGCGTAGACCCGGTTCCGTATCCTCTTTTTATTCTTAATCTTAACCTACTTGAAATTTTCCACTTATCAGTACCATGACTAATATGGCCTGTCGTTCTTACAAATCGAATCGGATTATCTGCACTCGTATTTGATTCATTTGTTAATTTATAAATCTTACCATCTTTACGACTTCCAATTAAATTTAAATTCCAAGGAACTGATTTTGCGTAGCAATTACCTATCCATCTATTGAAAGTTGATGTTGAATTATCCCACTCGGCTAATCTAAACCAAGCATCTAAAAAATAATCATATGCAAGTGTTATATTTTGCTCTTTAAAATTAATTATATAAAAGTGCTTTCCTGCCACTGTTACATTAAAAGCTGTAGCATCCTCAATATTTTCAAATGAATCAATAAACTTATCAAATGGGGTTGATAGTATTTTAGGTGTTCGATCAGATAGCTGAATCAACCGCTTGTCATTATCAAACCAGAACAAAGTATTATTAGCTTTAACTAAGGTATACTTAGCTGACATACCACGTTCAATAAATGTACCGTCTAACTTAACTATTGGTGTAACGCCATCATTATAAAAAGATTGCGTACTTTGTGTTCCTACCCCTACTAATTCTTCATAATTAGAAATTATAGCCATTAATATATCTGGAGCCGCATTTGCAGAAAGAAAATTAAGAACATCCCAGTCGATTGCATCGCCCACTTCTGAAAACCAAATTTTATTAGTGCCAACCTGATTAGCAATAATATAGCTATCTAAAAAAGTGACATGTGAAACGGTTGTAGGCGCTCCTGTGTCAGTTATTTCAGCAGTATTATTTGTTCCATCTGTATAATGCATTTTACCGCCATTAGCCATAACAAGTGTAGTTTGATTATTAGTAAATGAAACAGGCGTTTTTAAATTTAATTTTGTTCCTGTTATTTCGGTAAAGTTTCCATATTTATCATCAATTCTAAATACTCTTCCATTTGAAACAGCAATAAATTTATTTATATTTGACCACCAAAAAATACCATCAACACCAGTATTAATACCTGTTCCTAAGTCACAAAACTCTTCTACTCCTGGGAATTTAATACTTGATCCTGATTCATCAATATAGCCATTAATTAACTCATCGCTAGTTATGCTATTACTAATATCATCCACATTTTTATATGCTTTTGTATTTATTGGTAATTTTACTGTTGGCATATGTATTCCCCTCTACACTAAAGCAGCTGATGTATTTTTATTAGTAATACTTGTTTCGCTAATTGAAGTTAAATTTGCTATGTCGATATTTTGGTTATCCCAAATATAAAAATCAGTAATCACACCAGCCGTATACAATCTAGTTTGTGTGGCCGTGCCTTGGTTATCTCCTAATCTATTATTTGTAAAAAAACATTGATCTAAGTAATACAAGAAAAATGAATTATTCAATGCAGAAGATCCAGAAGAGGTTTGACCATTATTAATAGATAAATTAAAGTCACACTCTACCAATTCAGCAACTGAACCACCCGATCCACCATCGACATAGATCCCTGTGTATTCTGAGTTATATACGTGGTTATTCTTTATCGATATATAACATTGCGTAAAATTAGGCGTTCCATTTTCTGTCTTGTATATTCCGTATGTACCGCTATCTGTAATAAAATTATTATCAATCGTTAAATATTCAACATTACATGTAACACATTTAATAGCTGATTGAGTTAATTTATTCCCATTAATCTTAATTTTATTTATATAGTCACCAGTAGCATTTCTTACAGTAATATCATTTTGAAATTGCCCTGATGAATTCGGACAAAAAACAGTGTTATTTGAAATATTTAAATTAATTATTTCACTTGCTGATCTAGTAAAATTATAAAAATAAAAAACCCCATTAGCTAAATTTGATGCTAAAGAATGAATATTATTATCTGTAAAATCTAACTGTGAATCATTTTTTATCGTTCCACAATTGCTATTACCACCAAAATCAATAGCCCCAATATTAGATGTCGTTATATTTTCATAAACAAAAAAATCATTACCTGATATTTTATAATTAAAACCGTGGCATTCTGATGCGTGAATTAGCTGCCCCCCATTACTTTGATGCACCTGATTACCTACAAATGTAATATGATCACCAGCTATATTAAAGCCACCGTGGATAATATTGTTTTCATAGATAATATGTTCACCATTACCATGGTTATCTAAAGCTAAAACGCCACCAGCTGTATTATTTAATGTGCCGACATGACAGTTAGATACAATAACGTCTCTCACTGGAACACATCCAACATAATCACCACCACCCATACTTAACCCGTGTCTAGAGCTTCTCATTGTCGAGTTCGTACAGATAAATTTCTGTGAGTTTGCAATCATTAATCCATAGTTATTGCCTATCGATGTTGTATACCAATCAAAAACAAAATTATTGATTCTAGTGTTATAACTTTGTCTTATTTCTATCCCTGCAATATTTGAGTTATCAGCTTTAAAGTTTTCAATTAAAACATCTTCTCCATAGGCTACTTTAATTCCAATGACGCCATTTTTAACCTTAACCTGAAAATCTTTAAAAATATTAGTTGTAGGCGTTACCTTATAAATATTAACGCTCCCACCAGATGTATAACTGTCATACATAGGCTGTGACGTAGTGATTGTGTTACCGCTTATTTGAGCTACCTTAACAAACTCACCCGATCTATAAACTGTTCTGGCTGCATTAAAACTTGAATCTGTACTATCATAAATAATAAGTACATCACCAAGAGACAAACTAGGATCACTAGAAAAAGTTATAGTATCATCGCCTTTAGAAATACTACTTGAAAATGATGGTAAAGCACTGCCTAGAGAACCGGATACATATATACCAGATATATTTGTAAAAGTTCCTGTTGAACTAGAGTAGTCTAATATTGTTTGGTTAATACCATCACCGACCATATTTATTTTATCTGTGACAGATATTTCAGAATCTATACTATAAGTTCCGCTAGAAAATTTAATTGTTCCTGCTGTAATAGAGTCAATACAATCCTGTAAATAAGTGGCGTTATTTGCACCTGTTTCGCTTTGTGAAAATCCAAACCACTCAGGATGATATTTTTGTATATAACCTTCTCCAAAAGTAACTGAACCTGTTCCATTTAATGTAAATACTTTCATTACTGGGGCTTTAAAATCACCATTTATTGTTAATGTTATACCTGTAGATACAGAGGCTACGGCACCAGCTGCAAGCTCTAATTGAATATTTGCCGGTACAGTAACATTAGCGTCAATAGTCCAAGTTCCTGATTTTAAAATTAAAGTTCTTTTATCTGAACCAATTGCTGTTATCGCTGCATTTATAGTTGAGGCATCTAAACTACCGTCTTCATAGTCAGATGCAGAAACGATTGTATTAAGTGGAAAACTATCAATTTGATACGTATTATCTAAAAATTCACGCTGCTTAACATTATCAGCGTCATATATTTCTATCTTTAGATTACCGTCAAAATATAACTCAGTATCGAACATGCCAGCAGAATCCAAATCCACCTCTGTTACTGTTGATCCAGATTTGTCTGCTGCTGTATAAACGGCTTGTGCTGTAGAAGTTCCAACCTGAAAAAACTTAGCCTTCCCCCCGCTTAAAACTTTGCCAGAATAATTTCCTGTAACACCGAAATATGAACACTGGCTTATTTGAACTGCTCTTGATCCCATTTAATACTCCTTACCCTGGACTAAAAAAAACACTACCTGATTCCTCATCTAAAACACTTGCGTTTTCTTGAGACTCAATAAATTCTATTTTTAATTCTTGCCTTTTTTGTGCGCTTACTGCTGGATAATCAAAAGATAGGTTATATGCTAATTCATAAATTAAAGTTGAATACCACTCTTGTGGGAAATCGATATCATTTAATTGGCTATCAATATCTTGAGGATACTTAATTGCGTCATAAATAATTACACCGTTTAAATCGTTTGGAGATGGATAAATATGAATATATGAATTTGAGCTATTGTTCAGTCGCTCAAAGTAAAACTTTGACGGTGTGCCTTCTATAGTCTTATCTTTTTTAGCTTTATTAAATTCTGATCTACTTAGTCGTTCTAAATCAGTCTGCTGTCTATTTGATTCCAAAATTAAATGAACATTTTCGATATCGACAATCGAAGAGTCGACGGTATAGACGCTTTTAGATACAGCCGATTGATCTGACGCCCATGCAATCCCTGATGAAGAAGTAGACTTATAGTAAGCAATATACTGATCGCCACTAGTTGGCCTGTTATCTGATGACGTAGTATGCGGTAGTATTGCTTCCCAATATTTTGTAGCATCCGCACTATCTTCCCAGATTGTAGGGGATTGCAAAGCGGTTACAACGCGAGTAGTTCCCCATATCTTTTGTATTAATCCTGGCTTTTTTTTAATGATTACATTTAAAGCCCTGATACCTTTAGATAACTGACTAGCTGTAAGCGACTTGCCGAGACCGATCACATTTAATTTACTGTGAGCGTCCTCGACAATTTGTTGAGCATTTAAGTTAAAATCAAAACTATTACTCGTTGTCATTTTAGTAAGAAATTCCTAGTGTAATTGAATAAGAATCCCCTGATGAATGGCCTGATGTAGTAAAAAGAATATCCCCTGTTCCACCTGCGCTTTTCGGGTCTTTAAACCCTGCTACGTCTTTGAAACAAAGTTTTCCATCTCCTTGCAAAACCAAAGCGAGATCATCCGCGGTATGGTCGAACAAAACTTGAACTGACATACCAGAAACAACAAAGTCTACATAATCAATTTTTACATAACTTGGCGCACCAGGCAGCGCAGAAATATCAACTTTCTGCACTGCCGACTCACCTGTTCCGTCTGACAAATTCGTAAAATGATAAACTGCCCTTTTATCACCTTCGAATAATGTATTACTAGATACTGTGTCAGCCATAAACTCCCCCTATGAATCCGCTGCTGGTAATAAATAACCAGAAGCATCAACAGCAGCCGTTGCTTTATTGTCAAAGAAACCAATATTAGTTCCTGCTGTTACTAAAAGTTCCGCTGCTGTATCTAAATGACGAACTTTATTATCAGCCATAACACCAGTATTTGCAGTTGTTGTATCCGCTGTAATTAATAAAGGGTTAGCGTCATTTAATCTAATACAGATATTTCGTGAAACTTCTATATTAGTAATATCTTTTCCAGTAGCTACATCTGCAATAATCGGCAAATCACTAGTATTAACACCTAGATTAAAATAGCAATCTAAAACTTTAAGGCCGTCCAAATCAGCATCAATATTTAAAAATGAAGTTGTAGCCGTATCCGGTTCAATCCATTTACATCTATGAAATTCAAGACCATCACACTCATTATCGGTTGTTCCAGTGTCTACTATTTCAACAAAGTTCATATTTGTTGCTGTAGCTACAAAGTCACAATCATATACCTTAAAGTCAGTTGCACTTAGTGTGAATAGATCTGCAATATCCGCATAATTTGCCGAAAATTTAATATTAGAGATACTAATATTAGCGGCACTTACAGGGATAGTTGCTGTTGTGGCCGTATCAAGAGTAAATGTAGGTTTGTTAGATCCTACCCCTAGCCCTATAACTGTAATACCTGCAACATCTAGTAATAAAGCCGTTGCACTTGAAATTGTTTCAGAATGCCCTGGCTTTATATAGATAATATCCCCATTATTAGCAGCGCATTTACCAACTGCGTAGTCAAGCGTCGCAAATGGGTAGTTGTAAGTACCGGCCTTACCAATATCAGAACCGGAACCAGAGTCTACCCAAAATACGCTTCCGGCTACCGTATCTGGTACCCTAACGTTTTTGACTAAAAGTCCATTTTTAAAACCATTTGGGAAACTTGAAAGTGTCATTAATTCCTCCTTATGTTGACGCTACGCCGTATACAGAGCGTGGGTCAGTCCAACCAAATTTAAGTCTGTAATAAACTCGAAACAAAGCATCCCCATTTGCTTCTCTTGTCGCGTTTTCAAATTCAGCAGGGAATTTTCGTTTTTGACAAACTAAACCTTCAACATCAGTTGTTAAGAACCAGTAGTTTGTATTTGTCAAGTATGGAGTAGCTAAAACCTCAACCATTCCGTTGTATGGATTGTTAGCGTTTTGTGCTGACTCAGGGTCTTTCATAGATCCTGTTATTTCCATAGCCTTTTTATGAAAACTTGGTGACACTAATAATTTAGTTGGCGTAACTTTCATATTAAGCCCTCTACTATTAGGCATATTCATAAGGTCAATCACTGCCTGTTCAAAAGAGGTCATTGATAGTTGAGCTGGTGTACTCATCTCATTAGACCAAGAACCACCACCAACTAATACGTGGTCAGTTGCACAAAGTTCTTTCCCATCCCCACCAGTTTGAACACTTGAATCGAATGCGTTATTTAAGATATTAAAAGCATCTGTTTCAGAGGTTTGTTGAACTGACTTTGCAAGACTTGTTGGAACCGAATCATAAATACCATAATTCTCGTCTTCTAAATCCTCTTTAGCAATTGGAACTTGTAACTTATAAGTCAATGCCTTAAGTGTGGTTTCATTACCTAAATAAATATCATCTTCAGGGAAAGCCTCTGACTTAGCAGTTGTTGGGATTAAACCAGTCATTGAATTTTCTAAGTAATTCTCCGAAGATCTAGATGATGTTTTTGATGTAAATACTTTCTCAAAATTGAATTCATACTTACGCATATTGTCATCATATTTTTCTTTTAAATATGGGTATAAATCTGTTACTGATACACTCATTTTATATTTTCCTTTCTATATAGCTGCCGGCGCAGAATTAAAAGCATGCTCAAGTGGAGTAACAAAAACGTCTGCATTATGACCCCAGCTGTTATCAGCTCTTTGTACTAAACCTAATATTCTAAACTGCGCTGAGTTTCCATCTCCTGCAAGTGTCTCTGATAGCTCCGCCCCAGACTCGCCATTACTTGTACTTCCTGCATGAGTCCATATTGCGTCTGCTGCATCAAAATTAGCCGCAGAAGTCGGAGCAGTCCCCCCATTTTCAAATTGGACTTGATAAATAGCTTGTGGGTCTGTACATACACGTACTTTCCCGGCTGTAGAAGCTGCTAAGTAATTAACTTCCTTCCCATTTGAATCAAAACAAGACATAACTGCCCCAATCATGTCATCACTTGCGGCTGCCATAACAGAAACGTTACCGTCTGTGTCGGCCTTTACTAAATCACCACGGTAAATTGCAACAGCTGTACCGCTATCAACACTGTATTCACGAATGAACTCAGGTCGACATTTGATTACTCTAAACCCATATCGGGTATCTTTATTCGACATTCCTACTCTCCTTTAAGCAAAAAAATAGGCAGTACATCCGTTTGGACATACCACCTATAGTTTTTCTATTTAGCGTTATTTAAATTAAAATTTTTCTACTACTTTTTCTGTAGATATTTCACCAGAAATAGTACCTTTCCCACCACTAGAGTTATGTTCACTAGCTATTTGTTTTGCAACACTAGATGAATTATTTATTCTACTTTTAAAATAAGAATCTCTAGATTTTTTAACTTCTTCTGGCATTCGCATCAATATTAAATCACCACGAATTTTTACATTTGACCATCTTCCAGTAGGATCTGTTTTACGAACCATATTTGCACAACATGTTTCGTCCTGGTCTACTTGGTGGCCTTCTTCGATAGATCTATAGATAGCCTCTGGCGTATTTAATACCCAGTTGTAATGATACCCCGGTTTTTTACCGGTTACTGTCAACACACTGGCTGGCTGCCAATTTGTAGAAGCTAATGGAACATTTTCTGGACTATAAGCAGGGTTTAACTCCTGAAAATTTGATAGTTTAGTACGTGTATTATTAGCCGCATTTACTGTAGCATTACGTTGACCACTAAACTCTTTTTGAGCATCATTACTGATGTAAATATTTGATTGAGCAGGATTTTCACCTGTTATACATATATTATCACATTTTTTTTTATTTTCAACTAAATTTGATTCACTATAATCGATAGTATTATTTTCATCTAATTTAATATTTGGTTTTCTTCCTCGTTTAGCCATAATTTCAGCACTCCTTAATTATTTATTGAATTTAAAGATGACGCATATTTTTTATATGCATCCTCTTGGGTCTTACAAGTTCCATCCAACACCCAACGCATAGCAATTTTCTTCTGTGCTGGGCTAAGATTTATCTGTTCATTATTAGATTTATTCATTTGATTTGTTGTAATTCCTGTTACCCCAGAAAACGTCTTTAAATTTTGAGCCCCTGACTTAATAGTTGACTCTATTTCTCTATCTAATAAATAAAAAAATGTATCCTCTGTCATACGACCAGAATTTATCTCTTCCTGATAATCTACCTTGAGTTTTTGGTCAATTTGAGTTGCTAAACTAATAAATTGCTGATCGTTTGACATATGTTCATATTTACTAAAAAACCGCTCTTGTGCTTGATTTTCTGTTTTAACCTGATGGATATTTTGATCTTGATTTATTTGATTATTTTCTTGATTAATGTTTTGACTATTAGCTCCTTTTGTACTTGAGATTAAATCTTGATAATCAAAAATTAAACTAGACGCCTTTTTTTCATCGCCCTCTTCAATAGCTTTTTCATATTCTGACCTTAGACTTTGCTTTCTACTCTCAATTTCTTTTTCAGTTTGCTTACTTTCAAACGAATTGATTTTTGATTCTAGCTCTTCTAGTCGTTTTTGGTATCTATCCCTCTCACGCTCAGTTCCCTTTAATTTCCCATAAAGTGAGTTGATTCTATTCTGAAATCCTGGTGGGTCATTTGGCTTTAAATCTGGTGTATTATTTTGTTCATCGGAATCGGTTGAGTTATCAGTGCTATTATTATTTTCTTGATTTAAAGAATCACTATTCTCAAATTCTGAGTTATTTTTAATATCTTCCACTTTTATCCCTCCGTAACTACTGTGTGTACATCTTCGTCATTAATAACATCAAAAGATTCACCATCAATACGAGTTTTCCCAGCTGCATAAAATGAATACCTAATGATATCCCCAACTTTAACATCAAACCCAAAACGTTCTTTTGTTGCATAAGGGCCAAGTGCGATTACCTCGCCTTGTATTTCTCTATTTACGACCCTTACTTGCTCAGCCGACACCCCCATAGCAATAGAGCTCCCCTTGCTAAATACTTGACCATCTTTTATTTCTACTTCTCTTCCTTCATAAAAAAGTGGCACCGCGTCTTCTTGCCTTTTTACTAAAATTCGGTTCATTGTTGGTTTTAATTTTCTATTCAATTTCACCCTCCAAAACTGGTTTTGATTTTTCTACTAATCCTTCATATAGCCCAGCCGCTAGCCCAATACCACGATTAAGGCCCCCTCTATATATATATTGTGAAGATACACTTGTCTCAGATAATTCAATGTTATCTATAATTTCACTCTCATATGCCAAAACTAATGAATTAATATGATCGGCATTATCAATAATTTCTTGGCCTACCTTTTTAATGCCCTCAATATGTTTTTTACGCCTTTCAATTTCTATCATTATTTTTTAAGTCCATTCTTGGCCCACTGTAATACAAAGCCTAAATGCCCCCATAACTTTGATTTGATATTTTTAACACCGATATCCATACCTATTTGTATGTCGTAGTTCTTAGGGTCTACACAACTAGACACATCATACTGGTCAAAACCTGTAATAGTTCCAACATGAGTAAGTGTTGACTTACCCGTATTCATATCAGTTCCTTCCACCTCATCAATAAAATTATCAACATCCTTCTCTGTTATCTTTGTTCCTTCTTCTAATTCTAAGTAAGCAGACTCAAAAACTGCCTTTGGTGACCAAGATGTATACTCATCTGAGTATTTGACCATATATCCTTCTGAATCACTCTGTTCAGAACTAATTTCAGACCCATTTAATTTATGCCATTCATTCATGGTCATTTTTTTAGCCTTAATTAACTTCACACCCATGTAATTTTTCATAAAATATAACCTCCGTTTTTAATCTTCCTTATTACAATCATTAATAAGCTCTATTGCATCTCTTAACCCATGACACCGCCCTTCACTAAAGAAAAAATCTTTTATAATTGTGCTTTGCTCACTAAATTGCCGATTAAGTAATTTTTCGTCTAAAATTGCTGATTCTAATTTTTTTTTAAATTCCCTCGTATTAGGGTGGAAATACCAGTCTTGCCAGTCATCAGAAGAAATTAATTTAGTGTGAGTACTCAATTACAACCCTTGAATCGCTTCAATTTGCTGCGAATTTTGTGCCTGTGCCTCTGCTTCAATATTCTGCTGATCCATTTCTGTAGACTCTTGTAAATATACATAACCGACATGCTCCCTTTGATGCTGTTCAAACATAGCTTGACCCTCTGGAGTTAATTGAGAAAAGTACACAGAGTCTTTAAAGTCAGCCATTTCATTTAAATGTTCTTCATGATTTTGTTCTGGCAAAGGCTCTGTATACTGACCTTTAAAAAATAAGAAATTTTCCTCTGACTGCGGTAAGTCTGGTTTTTTAGGTTCTTGAGGGGGATTTATTACTTGTCTAATTATAGACGAGTCAATATCAACTGAACGTAGATAATTCACAGTTGCCATATACAGTGCTTGTGGATCTGTACTCTGCGGTAATTGCGATTGATATTCAAGAACAGTTGTTCTTAATAGCTGTGCTTTCGCAGCTTTTTCTTGTCTAGAAACAACTGATACATCAGCAACTGGTTTTATTTGAAATGGCTTTGAAAAATCTTCTGAAATAACTTCTTTTACTGTATTAGGGTCAACTACTCTACCGTCTTGCAGCTCAGTTAAATTAGGGTCGATTACTATATCATAATACTTATCTATATCTATGTACAAACTATTTAGCCTGTATATTTTTTGAAATTCTCTACCCATAGCCCAGTAAATACGCCTGTGTATAGAGTTGAAAACCTTCTGGCCTTGCTCAACCGCCGCGGCAACTGCTGTAGCGCTAGTACCTGATTTAGCTAAATCACCTGTTTGTGTCTCTGTGACTGTTGTAAGTCTATTTTGATAATCTTGTAGTGTTCCTAAAAGAGCAAATAAAACCTGAGATGGTTGAGCTACGTTTAGCGGAAGTAAAGCTTTACGAATGTCATCTGTCTTCAATTTAACAGATTTGTATTCACCCATTTTTAACTTAAAATCTTCTTTTTTAAATCCAGCTCCTTCTAATAGTAAGCCCATTGGATTGTTTTGAAGAGTTCCGCAATCAATTAAATCGTTAATAATTTTATTCATGGCCTCGTTTGCGTCTTTTAGTAAAAGACCAAAACCATACCCATAAAAACCATCTGGATTTGGTATAAAATGAAAGGGGGTGTAATACTCCATAATTTCATCTGTATAGATAGGGTTTCGCCGAGAAACGATCCTCAATACATTTTTTGTTTCATAATCAATAGTAATAACATATGGTTCTTTTATATCTCCGTTGTCCTTTAAATCTAAATATATGTGCTGTTCTATCAAATGTCTTGGAGCTACTGATTCATCAAAATCGTCGTTATTAGTACCTAAGTTTTCTAAATACTGATTTTTAATCTTATCGTCATCGCCTCTTTGCGTACCCAAATTCATCCCATCGTATTTTAAATAAACACCATTTTTCATGTTTATTTGAACTTCGTTCGGAGATAGCCAAAGATTCTCGCTATGTCTCTCGCTCTGTGATAAATAACGGCATGAGTTATTTACAATAAAATCATAACCGGATACCCAGTCACTAACTATTCTGTTTTTTATTGGATCAAACCAAGATTTTCTTATTACAGTGCCGTCGATCGGGAGTTTTAAAAAAGTAGTATCCATGGACTCTCTATATTCGTCCATTTCGTAATCTAGCTGATAATTCATGTATTTCTGTACTCGATTAGCCGCTACTTTATCTTCAATATTTTCGCCGATATGATCCGTTTTTAAAATTTCTTTCCCGGGGATTAATTCTGCAAAAGCTCTAGCTTGAAACTGTACACAAGCAGTTGTCAATATAGGTAGACCAAGGTTTGATGCATTTTCCCATCTAAGCTCGATATCGCCTCGATTAACAGCAAATAATTTTGCCATTTTTTCACGTTGACTTTCCCATTCTGTACGAGAATCTAAATCACGACGATAACCATCGTAAACTATTTGACCAATTCTCTCCAATTCTTTCTTAGAAAGATTTTCAGCTATATTTTGCAAAATATCTTGATTAACTACTTTAAATTCATTCATTTTTTAATTATACTATACATTGAACTAATTTCAACTTTTATTTATCTATTAAATTGATAAACTTCTTCTATATCTATATTAACTAAATCGTATTTATTAAAAGTTTTATTTCCCAAAAAATCATCAATCAATTTTAGTAGTTCGATTCACGCTCTCACCGATCATAACTATTTTACCGTTCCCAATTTTAAAATTTAATGAAATTTCCCCCCACAAAATCGGAGATTGACTTTCTTCGTTGATATATATATTTTCGATTATTCGCACTAATTCTGATTGAAAATGTTTTTTTAAATTCATATTTTTTTTCTATTCCTCCTCATCCAAGTTTTTAACTAAACTCATTATATCATCATATCTAGTGTTTAAAATTCCAAGCATTGCCGCGCAATATGCGTATTGATTTCTATCTTCAGGAAATTTATTTTTTTCTGTGTATCTAACATTAGAAATATGCTTAATAACCGTTGGTAAATTATTAAATAGAAAAAATGATGCTGTGTGTGCGTGCGACAACTGTAATTTATTTCGTAATTCTACTACCCCATCTTGTATATCGCTCTTTAATTGAACAAATTCAATGTCATTGTAGTATAATGTAGAATGTAACTCGTTTATAAAATTATTTTCATACAGCATACCGACTATTTTTTTTCGCTCTTCTGTTATTGCTCGAACAATATTTAATCCATGTTTATATTTTTTCTCTATGATTTTACTTGCGACCTCTTCCCCATTTCCGCTTATCTGTTCAGCAAGAAATATATACCAGTTATTATCTCGATCCATTGCTCTATAGAGTAGCCAAGACTGATCCTGATCTACTTTAATAGCCACCTCTACAAACATAGTAGATGTAATATCAAAGGGTTTAATGATGTGTTTTTCACGATTTAATGTATCAAATATCAAATTCTTTCCTTCCTCACTCAAACATATTATTAATGCGTCTCTTAAATCGTCATTTGGTGGATGATTCAATATTAATTGCTCAACTAGTTTAGACCTAATTTTAGATGGAATTGATTTACTAATTGAAACCAATCCTTGCTCAAATAGCGGAGCTATTGAATCTAGCTCAGCTAATTTATTTTTTTTATGAGTTATTAATTTATGAGAAACACCGCGATCATGTAAATTACGACTAAATGCCTGAAATCCTGAAATTGTTTCTATTATCGGCTGTGTACTGAGTCTATTAGACATGAATTCAATTTCGTCTAAATTATTCATCATAGATATATGTTCGTTTCTAGCTTCTTCAATCCAATACCTATTATTAGAGCATCTATAGACTACAATTTTAGCTGTGTAATCGTTATTTTTATTTTCTCCAATAGCAGGATCAACACCGAAGCGTATATCTATTATTTGTGAATCATCAGGCCGTTTATCATGATATTTAATCCATGATTCTTTAATTTTCGCAGTGTCATCATCAATTAATTCACACATGTACTCTTGCGAGAAGATTAGCGAGCCGACATTTCGCTTGATTTTCATAAGCTCATCCCAGCTCATCCAAAGAGTTTCTTTTTTATCCCAATTTTTTACAGCTGCGAATTTAGCAAAAATAACATCAGCTCGTTCTGATAAAACGCTTAAAATGTCTTGCCGATGTATCGGCGTTCCAACAAAATGAAAACAGCATTTCTTAAGTATGTTCCGCGCGGGATAAAGCGAAGCCCAAATCCAATGATTTTTTTTATAAACTCGTTCTACATTGTATCTGTCATCATCGTCTAACAAATCGTCACAGATGATAAAATCAGGTCTAATATTTTTATAGTTAGTGCCTCGCATTGACTCTCCGGCTCCAATTGCGCTAAAAATAACCCCATTTTTTAAAACAAACTGTTTTTCAGTCCACTTTTTACCAATTTGATTCCCATAATCTGCTATTAATTTCTCGTTAGTTTCAAGCTCTTCTTTTATAGATATATTTACAGAAATAGCTTTAGATGTAGTCGATTGAACGTTTAAAAAATGCTGATATTTTTCAGGGAAGTTTAAGGCTAAGTAAATAGGTACTAAAAAGCACATCATTGTTGTTTTAGCGTGGCCACGACTCGCCATAGTACAAGTCATTTCATCGAACATAATAGTTTTTATATGCCTATGTAAATCGTTGTAATTAGACTGTATTTTATGAGGAAAGTAATAACGGCCCCATTGAAGAATATCTTGTGAGCGTTCCATGAACTCAACGTCATCAATTAAAGCAAGCGCTTCTTCTGTAGTGATATGATGATTTTTTAAAGCGACTTCTATTGTTTTGTATGATTTTATTGTTAGATTCAAATTTACTCCAAAAAATAAATCAAAGTGTTATTTTTTAGACTTTGTTTTATTTTCTAAAATTTTTAATATTTCTAATGTATTTTTAACAGAATCTTCTTTTCCACCTATATTATGATCTAATTCTGATTTTTCTCTATAGTTATGACGAGATGACATGAAGAACTTTGAGTAGTTAGAATCAAGTTTTTTAAAGGACGCATTTTTATTAATTTTCATTTCTTGCCAAGCTTCAGCCTCTTTTATGAGTTCAGAAAACACTTTATATTTTTTTCGTAAATCATGAATAATTTGCTTATACAAGCCCTTATGTAATAAATATTCTTCAAAGAATATATTTTCTTCTTTTTCTTTTAACCATGCTAAAAGGCCTTTACCTATTTCCAGAGCTTTTTCTTCATCCCATTTAACAGGTCTTCCTCCAGAATATAATACGATTTCTTCTTCGGAGTAACCTTCTTCTTTTAACTGTTGTTTTGTCTTTTTAGCCATATCATAACTTTATCATATTTTAAAATAGTTTAAAATTTTTTTTTAAAAAATAGCAAAAAGGTTACAAGGTTACAAGGTTACAATGAAAAAAATAATATATATAGATAAAAATATTTTTTATGAAAAAAAAGTTTTTATTATTCTAAAAGAAGTTTTTTATTGTAACCTTGTAACCTTGTAACCTTTTAATAAAAAATAAGTATATTTACACTCAAATTTTAAAAAATAAAAAGGTTACAAGGCCTTGTAACCTGCTTGTAACCTTTTGCTATTTTTAGGGGGCTTGTAACCCTATTTTGTAAAAAACATGCCAAAAAAATATATTAAGTTTCTTGAATATATAAACAAAATAACAAAAGGCTTGTAACCTTTTGTTATTTTTTGAGGGGGCCTTGTAACCTTTTTGAGGGGGCCTTGTAACCGTTTAATAAAAACATATTTTCATTAAAAATAACCAGATATTTAGAATTTATTTTTTTTTTTTTTTTGATTTGATCACTACTACGTGCGTTGTTTTTTATTCTCGTTATTTATTAATAAATCTCTAGCTGTTTCTTTCGCTAAAGGTGATTTAGCCCACAGCCGTTTAGCTTGCCTGTTTATTTTTATTACACCTAAACTTATATAACCTAATTTTTTTAAAATAATACTTTTTTGTGTATTATTTAAAATTAAATCCGGATAGTTAATACTTGCTTTTTCATACAAATCTGAAGATGATATAACTTTTTCATTAAAAAACCTGCCTCCTTTTTTGATTAATTCTTTAATTTCTATAAAACCTTCGTGAGAAGCATCTTCAGTGTTTATCATTGCTAATTTAAACTCAGTTTGAGGCGCTTGTTTAGTATTTAAAAACTCATTAGTTATTTTATATTCAAGCATCCATTTTCTAATTTCAGATTTATATTTACGTATAGAATTAAAAAGTTTAGGAAAATATTCATAATGATCAATACCTACATATTCTTTTAATTCAGATAATGAATTAATTGGCGCAAATATTACCCACCAACGTCTATCTTCAGAATCAAGTGGCAAAAAATCTTTATAATTCGTAAAACATATATAATTAGTAGTATTATATGTACTGTATTGTTTATCATGTTTACCGTTAATTTGAATAATCCTATCAGTGATTAATGGTTTTAAAGCGTTGGCAATTTCATATCTATTTGAACCTTTAACCCGCAATTCTTCTAATACATTCACACAAACATTAGTTGCCCAAGAATTATAATCTGAACAAACTTGATTCGGTGACACAGTACCCACGTTTCTATCCCCTAAACATGCACGTAATAATTCCCCAAAAAACGACTTACCTATCCCTTGAATACTTTGTATTACGGGTGACCATAAGACTTGTTTGCCTGGAAATTGAACTTGTGATGCTAACCACTGAGTTAAAATTTTTGAATTTTCATCAGTTGAGCATAAAAATTTAATATGATTTTTAATCATATTTATAGCTTCAATCCCGTCATTAGTAAATTTTTCAGCTTCTTCCGGAATACTTTTAACATTAAATGTATTAACTATCTTTCTATCATCTAATGTTATTATTTTTTCTTCAATGGAAGGCAAATAAGCAAGTGACTCGGCTTTTTCAATAAAACCGTTATCAGATATAAATTTTGTTGCCGAGGGCTTAGACCCATTTTCAGAAATTGGAACATATTTACCATTTTCGATATTAAATGACTCTGATTTATGTATAGTAAGATCATTTAAATTTATAAACGCTGACTGAGCATTTACATATACCCAATTTTCACACCATTTCGGCTTTTCAGTTTTTTCTATGAAATCTCCTTCAATAATTTCTATTCTTGATAATTTTTGACGTATAGAATTAACGGGTACTTTAACTTGAGTTATATCTTTTAATCTGTTTTGAATGCTTTTAACTAACTTTTCAATATTGATAGTTGAAAAGTTTTCTTTTTTAATATTCGGAATTAATTCAAACTCTATTGATTTTTCATCTGCATATTTTATCTTATTAATATAACTATTTACTTTTTCTAACACGGAATCAAAATCTGCTAATTTCGCCATATATGATATGCTACCCAATGTCACCCCGCCTCCTGAATTGAAACTTTTCCAGCGTTTTTCAGTTTCTCCTTCTATATAGTTTTCTCCGTTTTTACTCCATTCTTCCCATATTTGAAGCCCATCAACATTATCCCATTCATGAAGAGCCATCCCTACTTTTACCCAATCATCATTTTGCATACTAGGATTTAATTTATTTATAAGTTTTAAAACTTGCTCTCGCGGCCATTTAATATCTGATATTGTTAATTCTTTTTCGTCTGTTTTCTCATTTGTTTTTTCTTCTTTTATTAATAAATCAATTAAAACTTTAGGAACATTTATTTGATTAAATTCTTGAAACAAATCATCAGCCCAGATATATTCGCCGTCATTTGTTTTTGAACCAGGGATTACACAATAAGAACCTTTTGTTAAAAAATCGATACCTTTATATTCTTTTAATTTTTTTTTAAATTTACTGTGTTTGTATTTTTTATCTAATTTCATATAAATATGAAATCCACCCCGAGCAGTATAAACCGTCGGCAACAATTGTGATTTATCTATATTTAAATCATTTAATAATTTTTTAAACGATTCATGCCCATTGTCTTTTAAATCAACATCTAATACAAAATCAAAATCGCCTAAAACCCAACCGAGATTGTCTTTATGCTTTAAAATTTTAGTTTTATCTAAAATTGTATTTTGCCAATTTTTTATGATAGCTACTTTCTTATTTAAGAGTGTAAGATTTTTTTCGGCAGCGAAAAACTGCTCTATAATCGATTTTTTAACCAATATAATACCCCTAAGTTAATTTAAATTTTTTGAGAATTTGATATGTAATTACTAATTGTTCGTAATGTTTTTAATGTATAATTATAATCAACTTCATCATTTAAACGTTTAAGTGTTGGAAATGATAATCCTGTCAATTTTGACACAGTATGTAATTTTTTATCTTGTAAAAACTTTGATATTTCAGCTAATGAATAAATTTTTATATTTTCCATTCGTCTATCTCCTTAATTATTATAAAATAAATCTAACACAATATAAGAATTATGTAAAATATATATTATAAGAAGTAATTAGTAGTTTACTAATATTAAATTAAGTGTTAATATTTAAACATCTTAAAAATAAGGGAGAATAAAAAATGAAATTAAGTGAATTTTTAAAAGAAGTTTGCGGTTTAGAAGCTGATATTCCTATTCATTATGAAGGTAAAGAAGCATTAGAAGCTGTCAAACAAGATTGGCATGCTTTAAGGCATGTTAAAGATCAAACAGATGAAATTTGTTTAGAAGCTGTTAAACAAAATGTACATGCTTTAATGTATGTTAAAGATCAAACAGATGAAATTTGTTTAGAAGCTGTTAAGCAAAATGGACATGCTTTGGCATATGTAGACATATCAATTTTTTAAGATGAGGATGACGATATTATAATTTTAAACGGCGTTAAATATAAAAAAATAGAGGAGTAAGAAAATGAATCAAGTACAATTAATTGGGAATTTAACAAAAGATGTTGAATGTAAAGCGGTGAGTACAGGAGATTTAGTAGCTAGATTTTCGCTAGCTGTAAATAGGGGGAAAGATCATGTTGACTTTATCAACTGTGAAGCGTGGGGAAAGTTAGCGGATAATATTAATCAATTTTGTAAAAAGGGTTCAAAAATAGCGGTTACAGGTGCCATTAGAGTAGATAGTTATGAAAAAGACGGAGAAAAAAGAACATACTACTATAAAGTTAATTGTTTTTCTGTTGAGTTTTTAAGCAAAAAAGAATTAAAAGAAGATAAAATTTCATCGGATTTTTAATTTATGGGCGGACAAGGGGGTGAACCGCCCACATCAATAATTTAACATAATTATAGAAAAAATAAAACAAAAGGGTAGCAATGAAAGTAAACAATGAAAATGAATCAATTTTATACGAAGCTTTGAAAATAACGAATGAAAGGGTTTCGACATATGGAGACCCGATCGATAATTTAAGTACTATAGCTAGCTTATGGAACCAGTATATAAAATCAAAATCAAAAACAAAATTAAAATATGAAAATGATTTATGTATCATTAATAGCAAAGATGTTTCTATGATGATGATTTTATTGAAAGTAGCACGAGAATTAAACTCAGCTAATAAAGATAATTTAATAGATATAGCTGGATACTGTCGTTTAGCGTCGATAATAGAGGGGTTCGAAAATATATAATGTTAAGCACTACACTCTTTAAATACGGTTATAATTATAGTAAAAAGAACAAAAAAATATCAGAATTTCATAGCAATGTTTTTTCAGATAAAAAATGTAGTATTTATTCAATTAAAAAAATAAACTTCATCAATTTTCTGAAATTAAAAATAAATAGTTTTTTTTAATAAATAAGTTATATTTTTCTTATGAAACCGTCGAACTTTATAACTATTGATGAATTTAAAAAAATGTCCAAACAATATGATTTATCTAACCTTTTCTATGCTGAAATCAATCGTTATAATAAAAATCTTTTATCTAATATTGAGCGTGAATTTAAATTTCACGATAAAAGGCGATGGAGATTTGATTTAGCGTGGCCTGATTATAAAGTTGCAGTTGAAATTGACGGAGGGCAATTCAAAAAATTTGGTGGTAGACATGCAAGAGACTCGGACAGAGAAAAAATGAATAATGCTGTGATTTTAGGTTGGTCAGTACTTAGATTTTCTGGCGAGATGATAAAAAAAGATCCTATTTTATGTATAGACCAACTAAATACTTTAATTGAATATAAAAAATTAATGTAGGTATACTTAGATAGGTTTAGTATAAGTACAAAATAGGTATGGTATTAAACTTATTTTAATGAGTTGATATACTATTGGTCAAATACATAAAAATGATTGACAATAAATCATTACTATATTAAATTATATGTAAATTAAAACAAGGGAGAGGTAAAAAATGATACCAAGAATTTACAATAATGGGGAACCGTTTTTAACAGGAATAGATTACAGTAAGCATAATAAAAGTCATAATTTGACACCAAAAATAAAAAAAACTAATCACTATAGTATGAATAATTTTAGTGCAAACCCTCTGATACTATCACGACAGCATAAAGAAGCTATAAAGACAATTGTTTTATGTTTGTTACTTGGGATTGCTTTTACATCAGGGTTTATAA
>Ga0070751_1000459_pt1 | contig 26090 bp, 36 predicted proteins | sample VirMetDEL_Aug_28_FD_78514 | JGI IMG/M metagenome (GOLD analysis project Ga0070751, IMG submission 78514) | Aqueous microbial communities from the Delaware River and Bay under freshwater to marine salinity gradient to study organic matter... | ecosystem: Environmental > Aquatic > Marine > Coastal...
GAGGTGTAGGATGCCTCGCCCCGTTTTGGTTTAGTTGAAAGCTTTGTTTATTGCATTTATGTAGGCTTCCTTTACCTTTTTCTCGTAGAAAGCAATTAGCTCATTATTGCTTGGATTGTTTTCAGCCTTTAGTTGGTTGATGATTTGGATTGTTGTTTCGATTGTCATGTTTTCTGTTGTTTTGGTTAGTGTTAATTCTTTCAACACTTCAAATATATATATTAATTCGTACGAAATACAAATATGTATAGAAAAAGTGTAATTATTTTTCTGTTTGAGTTCAATCACCTATCAATTTTAATGCGTCATCGACTGAATTAATGACGTTATAACGGCATCCAACGCCCTCAACTAATGACTTACATACTAACTCACCTTCTGTTAGCTTACGTGCGCTCTGAGGCTTGTTTCCGTCCTTTATTTCTACAATGTGAATCTTACCGTTGAAGCACACCAACACATCAAACGCATTTTTTAGCTGACTTGTTATAATGCAAACAGCCCCACGTTTCCGCAGGGCTGCAACTATTTCTGATTGATTAGAGTCTACTTTCGCGGCTCTACGCATTTTCAAGCTCTTTATCGACATTCTGGATATACTCGCCTAATTTGACAGACAGATTGTTCATGTAGGCTCTGCATCTGATGACCTGCTCCTCCAGTTGTCGCATTGCAAGTCTGTCTCTTTGAACAGGAAAGACTTTCACTCTCAATGCAGCAGGAATGTCTGAGAATGTCATGTTGCTTCTGATCTCTGCCTCAAGATCATCCGGAATGTCTGCCGTGAATCCTGATTTCCAACCAACTCTCCTCATCTCATCATTGATCAATTCCTCTGGAGTGTCAACAAGACAATAGATGAGTTCTGAATCTTCAAGGTCAAACAGTTCCATGTATCCTTGCAACTGCCACCAATAGTCTATGTTCGTCAATCGGTCATCGTGCATCGGAAAAGTTGACAAGCTCCAGGATGATTTGATGTCTCGAATCTTACCTTGAGTGTTGTCAGGCTCTCCAGTTATGAAAGCGTTTGACTTTCGATCCTTGTTCTTGATGAAAAGCGTATCAGTCAATTCAGAATAGAGCGTGATGGATTGCTCTTCAACCTGGATTCCTTTGTCCAGATACTTTGACCGGAGTTCTTCGCGCTTACCGAATACCTCCTCCTTGTGAAGTTGCTCAAGGTAGTTCTTGGTTGTTGCTGATAGAGTTGGACGTTGGTCACGTTTCTCAATCAGTTGTCCGAGAGTGATGATCTGCTTGTCTGTGATGTTGCCTCCTCGTTGCTTTGCAATCAAAGTCTCAAGGAGTTCTGATTGCTTGTCTGTGAGATTAGGCTTAACGCCTGTCATCAACTTGCCCAATGATGAGCATCGGAATTTGTAACCGGTAAAGTCTGTTCTAGTTTTCATGGTCTTACGCTTTAACATTTAATGATTCTCTTTTTTCATCTATCGCTTGTTGTGCCTCCTCTGTGATTTCTTCTCCAGATAACGAATCCTCAAGCATATCAAGATCGTCAATTGATTTCACTTTTTCAAGAAATTTCACAACTCTTGCAGTCTCCTCCTCCGCGTTGTTCGCCTCAATATCAATGACATTATCGGCATATTGATACTTTCCATCTTCCGGAATTACCGCTTGGTCTGCCAAGTGAGCCGTTTGCATCTCTATGGATAGTATTCCCCAATTGCTCAAAGTGTATTTGAGAACCGTCTTTTTGGCCATTGCATCAAAGTCTGTTTTCCAAGGTCCATTGGCGAAACTCTTTGAGAATCGCTTTGCGTGTTGCTCAACCTTTTCTCTGCTCCAGAATACCGTCTTTGTGAATCCGTTCAGTAACTCAAAGTGAGCAGCGTATCCGACAACCTTTCCTGTTCCATCAACCGAGAAGTCAGCGTCTATCTGTTCTGTCAACGCATTGAATGCGTTGTATTGATTCTCGTAGACCTCAATCGCATTGATTGATTTATAGCGTCCTGACCTCTGAGCCAGCTCGACAAACCCTTTATAACCAATTTGAAACTGTGCCTGACCTTTGAATGGTACAATCCAAGCTCGTCCGAGACTCTGATTTATCGGAAGGTCTAAACTCGCAGCAGTTGCAGCAGCGTTTAGAATTGTTGCAGGATCTGCCTTTGCAAGTAGATTGTTGTTGTTTACCGTCTGAAGAACTGAGGAGATGAATCCTGCTGACTTCTGTCCGAGCATTTTCTCAAACTTCTGTTGAACAGATTCTGAGTTGAAATACTGATTTACTGTTAATTGCGTACTCATGTCTATTGATTTTGATTATTGATTACTGATTAAATTTCTACCCATTCAGAATGAACCTTAAGTATTTTGTAGCCGTTCCCCTTCAATAGTTCTATTGCTTCTTGTAGTCTATCGGATAGCTCACGCTTGTCTTCTGAATTTGATTGTTGAGCTTCATTCATAACGGTCTTTTCCTCCGTAAACTTGACCCATGTTTTTGATTGAAAACTACCATTGCTTGCATACTGCTCAATGAACTTTGCGAGTCCTTTCTTCTTCAGTATCTCTTTTGGGAAGCCGTTCTTAATAGCTACCGTATTGAACTGGTTTGAAGTGAATACTCGCGGCATTTGAAGCATGGTTTTTTTTAGAATTTCTTCTCTGTTCATTTGTCTATTGATTTTGATTATTGATTACTGATTAAATGTTTCCGATGATATTCAACTTCAACTCGAACAACTCCTCCATTATTGGGTCATTGTCAAGTCCTGCAAGTGCCATGTAATTATATGCACCTTTCATCTGTTCGATATTGGTGCAACTATTGATAACGTCCATGACCTTTTTTCTGAGTGATTTCATTTGCTTACTTTTGTGATGTCTATTCGTTTCATGGTTAGTTTGGGAGTTGCTTCATCGCGCTCCCTTTCTTTTTTAAACTGTGATTCCTTTCTCCTGGAGCAACCTGACGCATTCATCATATACTTTCAAGCGTCTGTTCCGGTATCTTGGCCGACCTCCTTCACGATAAGTCTGGAGAACATCGCAAACGGTTGAGTATGGTATCTGTGCCTTTTCGCTGACTCCCTTGTTAATGTTCTGATGAACTTTTTTCCGCATTGATAACGGCATCAATTCTCTGATTCTGTTGATCGTTTCTTGGTTGTATTCCATGTCCTTAAATGATTTTGTCAGGCAAATATATATATTAATTTGTTACGATTACGAATATCGAAACAATTATTTTCAGTTGGCTATCTTTACCAAATGGAGAGCGTCCTCGAATCTGGACTATTTGGTATTGATAGAGATAGAACGCTTGTTGAGAAAGCCCTTATCAATCATGCTGTCAATCAAACGAACCGCGTTCTCCTTCTGAGAATACTATCTGCCGTTGATGGTAGTTCGATGATTGACCTGCTGAATGAGTCATTCGAGATGGACCAGAAAAATCTAGCTGTCCAAGTTGATGAGCTGCCTAAATTCGTGATGTGATTTCTGAAACAATTAAACGTGATGAGTCAACCTTGCAACTTGACCATTATCAAAGGAATGAATGAAAGCCTCAATTGCTTTCTTTGCTCCTACGTAACCATTTCTGTGATGCCAAGAGTCGGAAGGGCTTGGAGTTCGTAAAAATTCAGCAGTCACTCCAATAAAGTCCTTTCCTGACATGAATTTGTGGGTCTGCTTATGATGTATGTGATGCAAATAGATGTACCTAAACGAACAATCATTCCACATCTGAGGATTTTCGGTTGCCATTATCAAAGGAGTCTGCTCCATCTTTGCTCCATCTCCATGTGATGTTGCAATCATATTGTTCCCGTAACGAGTATATTTCCTGTGAGCAATACTGACATCAAAGCTCACATTTTTACTCCATCGGTAGTAGGCTTCAATCGTTTGTGCGAGCATAAATCCACTTATGTAATCATGGTTCGATGGATTGAATATGATCTCCACATCTGAATAAGGTAGTATTCTTTCAATTGCTCGGATGTACATCTCTTTGGCCGCAATGAATGCCTCATGCCACATTCCAGAAGTGTCTTGAGGAGTTCCGGATGTTGTTGTTCTTCTTGGCGTGTCGATATGGAGACAGTCATTCCCTATAACGAATATCACTTTATCAATATTGAACCCGAAAGACTTTGAAAGGATGCCATCCATGCCATTGTCAACCTGTTTGACAGCTTTTTCAATGTCATAATTGCTCCCAGTTTCCGAGCTGACAGAGAGTTTCCCAACATGGACATCAGATGGATCAATAATCAGACAATGTGGATCTGTTACTTTCTGCCTCTTGATCTTCTTAAACTTTGGAGAGTACTGCTGCATCTCCTGGAGGATTGGTGCAAAGACATCCTCAACTGATTTCCCTTCATTCTTTGCGAAGATTGAGAACTTCTCTGATTTGTGCCAATAGTGCTTGACATCCTTCAGCGCAATTCCTGCTGCTTTGCATTGCTCAAATAGTTCTGGGAGATGACCTCTGTCCCTCCATGCCTCAAGAATCTCCTTCTCTTCTGCTGTTAGCCTGTACCGGTTGCTTGTTCCACTTCCTCTTTTATATGCCATTGTTCTCGTTCCTGTGTTTCATTGGCATTGGCAGACAATTGGAAAACTACCTCTTGATTCTAATTACCTGACCCGCTCTGATCGTTACAAAATGGCTTGTTCCTGCCATATATCCAACGGATACGTATGTTCCGGATTTGAATTTCAATCCAAGATCTGCTCCTGCATAGATTGATTGAGGAGTGTTTGCATAACTGATGCCTCCTCCTGCTTGGAATGAAGCGATCAACTGGAATCTATCCCGATTATCAATGAACTTGGTTTCAATCGGTCTCAGAATCTTGTAATTGAACGACCTCTCTTTGATCTGATTTCTGAATATCACATCCGAAATAACTGCCTGTAACGAACTATCTCGTATCGTGTCGGTATATGTTACCGCCTGAGTGAGATAATGCGTGAGAATCGCTGCCGTGTCTATTGGTGCGTCATTGTAGATGAATCTTGTTTCTCCGTTGATGTAGATGGTATCAACAACTCTTGCAGATGGTAGCCATTTGATGACTTCCTTTTCGTTTATTTCGATTATCGTGTCAGGAGGAGGCAACTCAGATTTGATCACTCTTTCAATGGAATCGTAAATGTGATAAACGTCAATACCTCCAGAGGAATGGTTAAAATTACCGCAACCTCTGAAGAGTATCAACGAGACCACGAGACCAATCAAGGCCATGATCAATATCAACTTTGCATCAATTTTCATGCTCTAACGATTTGAATCATCTTGGTGTACGCATTCGGAGTCCAACACGTATCCCAATGAATCCAACTTGAAGCATCTCTAATATCCTCCATTCTTCTGATTCCGAGATCATAGTACTTGACCTCGTTTGCAATGATGAACTCATAGATCTTCTTGTTGTCAACTCTTGCTCCGGTATCCTTGAAAGTGAAAATCTTGTCAGATGCAGAACCGCTTGAATGTAGGCTCAAAGGTCTGTAATATGGTTCTCCCTCAACTCTCAATCCTGAGTAATTTCTATCTCCTCCAAATGCCCATGTATTGATTGAGCAGATAATGTCTCTTCCGTAATGCTTTTCAAGGTCTTTAAGTAGCTGATAATCTGCCTTGATCAATGCCGTTGAAATGAACCTGACGGATTTATCTCCGTACTTCTCATAGACTGATTTCGGCACATACTCCTGGATGCTGAATCTTGGATTGAGTTTCATACAAGGTTAATTACTGTTTAGCCCTTTGCGCTTTTCTGAAGGTGTTCCAATAGCGTTGTGTATAGCCATTGTCAACTCATTTACTTTCAAGTTCAGTTGATTGACCTCTCCTTTCAAATCAGCATTTTCTTTCTGACATTCCACGCGCTCCTGTCTGCTCAATAGAAGTTCGCTCTTGGTAAATTCTGCGAACTCTTTATACTCAACCTTAAGCATTTGTAATTCTTTCACGGCTTCTGATTTTGCGGCTTGTTTCTGTGTCCAGAATCCAATGAATGTCCCTCCAACACCTCCTCCGAGAACCTTTCCGAGTTCAACCATTACGTCTGAAACATCCATTCTCACAACCTGTTTTGACTTTGATTAATTATGTCATTTTTATCTGACGAGCCTTGTGAGCTGCCGAAATAGTATGCAATGATAGTTGCCACAATAGTTCCAAGAACAAATCCGAGAACCGTGTCCGCGTGTCTCAGGCTGTTCTCTGGAATGTCAATGAAGGTGATTCCGTAGATGTAACCTGCTGCAATAACGCTCCAGAATAATGCGAAAACAAGCCTCAAGAGGTTCTTGTCTTTGGCTATGTCGTGAAGGAGTTGCATTTAGAACTCTATAACTTGGTATCTAACCCACAGCTGAGCAGTACCATCTCCTGTTGTTGCCGTAGTATTGGAATCAACTTTAATTGGTGTATTCTCAACACTACCTGCGTATCCTGCAACAGCATGAGTATTCTGAACGAATCCTCTTATTGTGCTTGTAGTTGCGTCTAAAACCTTGCATGAGAAGAAATCTTGTGATACCGATGTTCCAACTCTAAGCGTATGTCCCGAAACATACGCTGTCGAAACATAAGTATATTTTACTGATGCGTTTAAAACCTGCAACATCTTTCCGCTTCCAGGAGCAGGAACAACCGTTTTAGGAGTTCCACTTAACGCAAGTATCTCGGCAGATGAAAGGCTGATGACTGTGTCCCTGACTTGTCCAAATGCAAGACTCTTGAAACTCTCTCCATCATAACCAACAAAATGCCTTTTAGTAGTATCAAAGGCAATCGAACCATCATAAACGCTCGTTAACGTGTCGAGATTGGTTGCATCTGAACGAACAAGAACATCTCTCCCATACATCTTGTAGTTGGAGTGTTCATTGTAGATGATGTGTCCATCCTGTGCCATTGCACCGAACGACAAAAGGACCATTAAAATTGAAATCAGTTTTCTCATTTTGTCAATATTGAAACTTCAGCGTCTGTATATGCTTTCCCTGAGTTGATTATTACTTTGTTTGTTGGGTCTGATGGATCTCTCCTCCAATTAACGCCTATTGATTTACCGTCAGAATCCACTACTTGAACAATTCGAGCGTTCTCTCCTGTTCCATGTGTAATAGTTAAGTCTGTGTCAATTGCAAGTGTGACTGTCTCATTATAAACCATTGGAAACGCATCAATAAAGGCAGAAAATTGAGCCTCTGTTGGAACATCTCCAGAGTTGAAATAGGACTTGATCGCTGTTCGTGTGATTAATACGCTCATTTGTTATAATCTGTCTTTGAATCGGTACATATCTTTGTCATAATCGCTGATGTAGTCCGTGTCTGTTTGTCTTTTTGTGATTCCGATTGCTCGAATCTGGAAACGGTGCTTTCTGCGTGATGGATCAACTGATTCATACGTTACAGAATCAAGCGTATTTTTTTGATCGTCCAAATAGTTGAACATTCGCTGCCTCTTGCTCTCTCTTCTGTCTCTCCAATAGTTGAGATAGGCTTGGAGATTATTGCCCGTTAACGCTTGAGCCGTTTCATTGCTTATCTGCTGCAATCCTTGATGTGATACATTGACTCCTCCATTGACCGCGTATGCGTAAAACACATGATGAGCCAAATAAGGCTGCACAAATGAAACCAAGAATGTTCCGAGCTTCAACTCTGACCAATCGGTATCGTTGGCCGTTGATGGAGCAGAGTTGCTATTGGTAGTCAATGACTTCCACATCTTCAGAAGTCCATTCTCTACATAGACAACCTTGTCATCTGCTGAGTAGCTGTTGGTTTTGCTCCAATCCTTTACATTCTCAACGCTCAATGTTTGCAATGCAGCGTATAATGCAGCAGGAAGTATCTCAATCAGCTTCTCAATTGCATCTGGAACAAACTGCTGAACCTTCTTCTCAATGACGTTAACGCTCATTGGAAGGTCAGTCTTTTCAATTATGTAGTTCTTGTCAATCATGCTGCAACCTCTTCTGTTTGTTTAGGTTCATAACCTCCGAGTTGACGCTTCTCGTCATCTGTAAGAACTCCAAGCAACCATTCCGGTAACTCTTCAATGATAACAAGAGGCTCAATTGACCAATCAAATTGTGGAAACACTTGCTCCAATGCTCTTGAAACAATTCTCTGCTTCCTGCCAACACTATTCCCGAACAACTTGAGTGCTGTCAGCATCTCCTGCGTGTTGCCGAGTTGTCCTTGCTGTGCGAATCCAGGAATCAATACATGAGGAACATCCATCGAACGACAAACGCGCTTTCCGATTCTATCTGCTGCCTCCGTAGTTGCGTTCAATAGTTTCTCTTGAGAGAACGTGTCCAATTGTGGACGTTGATCTGCAGAGTTGACGTTGATGTGCATAATTGGTGCAGCATCCTCTCCAGTAAATTGCTTGATGTTCTGGTCAAAGTACCATTGCTCAGTACGTCCTGCCTCATCCTCATCCTCGTCATCAATCTCTCCTATGGTTGTCAGTATCGCATCTGGTCGGAATCCTTTCTTGACGTTTCTCCAATCTAGTTTGCCAAGTGCTGCATCTGCCTCAATCTCTTCCATTCCAGACCATGCTCCTGGTATCGGATATTCAGACTGACCTGCTTTCTTTGCGAACAGATAGATCACATCTCCTGTTTGGTATCCATACTCCTCAATCTGGCATCGTATTCTTGCAAGTCTGCTCGATGGTAGTTCGTATCTGTCAAACTCATCAAAATAGATTCTGTCTTTCTTTACATCAGATCCATCCTGCAATTTCTCGTTGATGTAAAACTGACCATCATCAGTTTTCCGAGTAGATTCAAACGGCAGAGAATAAATGTAGTAAGGCTCTCCCATTGAGTTGAACTTGACATTCAAAGCAACACCGTCAAACACTCCTACAATGTCAGACAATTCTGCAACAAGGTCATCAGATGTTTGTTTCGGATTGAGTTTCAATGATGCAATTGCTCTATCCTTTACACCTTTTCCCTCAATGAACTCGTGCTTTCTGTTCCTGCAACTGGAAGCAGTTACGCTTGCCTCGATTGCTTTGAGTAGTTCATTTGGCAGAAGGTTTCCAACGCCATAGTCATAACGCTTCGCGCTCTTGTTATGAGTGATCTTTGCAACTCTATTGAATGTAGGTGCAATCTTGCTCGATAACGAGCCGACCCTCGTCTGTTTCTTTATCGGTTGAGTTGGCTTGCTCATCAGATGGACTCAGAGGATGGAGTTGAATCATCCTTTTTCTTTTTCGCCTTTGCTTTTGATTTTGGCTTAACCTCTGAATCTTCAACCTTGACAATGAGATCACCGAAAACGCCTTTTTCCATTAGCATCTCAGCCATGTCATCAGTCAAATTCTCGGCAGTAATTACTCCTCTGTAACCTTTCACGGAGATTCTTTCGTTCTTACGTGATGGATTGAATTTGTATTTTTTACTTGGAGGATTCATGCTTTTCTCTTTTGGATTTATCAATCTGTACAGTTCAATGTAAGCTCTTATCTGTTCGTGTTCGCAAGTTAGACATATTTCAGAAGAAAAAACCTCCCTATGCAATCGCACAAGGAGGTTCTTATCTGTTCTTCTATCAATGAACGGATACCTTACCGCATCAGCGATAACCTCCCTCTGTTCATTATACAACTTGTGCATCAAGAGCAGCGATGTTGACTGCTAAAGTTGCTGACTCATCATAGATCAACGGACCATTGTCAAAGTCTCCGGAGAAGGTTGTCGGAATGCTTGTGTCATCGTTCAAAGCAACACCTGTATTCCAAGTTCCTGCACTCGCTTTCAATCCGTAAGAATCAAACTGTGAGTTCGCGCCTTTGTTGATACCGTAAACCTCAATAGTTCCTGCATTTGACTCAGCAACTACGAAAATATCCTCTGCATCCCAAAGAGCCTCAACAGATGCGCGTTCTGCTGCTGATTGAGCGAATAGAACCGCGTTGAAATTCTGAGTTCTCATGTTGACATTATCTCCTGCCTCAAGAGATGTCTCTGCACCATGCTTCAGACGCTTTCCAATGATCTTCTTGAATCCTGTTGTACCAGAGAATGTAAACGCTGTAACCTCTTGATCTGTTCCGTACGTTACGGAGTCAAGGTCTGCGATGTTTCCAACGTAGAAGCGTTTGTCGAAACCGCCTTTCTGCTTGAGAGCAGCACAAGATGGATCTAATGCTGTTAATGAATTTGAGCAACCTGCCATGTTTTCTTTTCTTTTAAGAGTAAAGGAGGAGAGCCGAAACCCTCCTCCATAAATTCAATTCTTATCCTCCGTAAAGAGTGATGTACTTCTGACCAACAACCCAAGTAGTCATGGTCTGAATGTTCTTGATGTAACGCTGACGCGCTCCGTTAGCCATTTGGCCAATGTTCAAAGTTGATACATCAGAAGCAAGGTCCATCAGCACTTTCAAGTAGGAAGGAATCGCGAAGATTCTGAATCCTACCAATGGCACAAAGTTGATTTTGTGTCCGTTGTAGCTGATCACCTCGTTTGCTCCAGAGCCTTCTACCAAGAAGTTCAATTGCTGAGCTGCTCCAACTGCGTTGTTGGCTTGCTTGATCAACTGACGGTCTCCCAATGGTGCGAAGATTTCGCAAGTCTCACCGTTTCGGTTGTAGTTAACCGCTTTTGATGGAGCGATTGCGTACATCTTTCCGTACTCAGCAGCGATTGTTGCTGATGTTACAGTTGCGATTGATGGAACTTTGATGTAATCTCCCAATCCTGCTCCTGGAGTTGCTTTCGCTTGTGAAGCATTGTAAAGGATTGTTGCAGGAAGTGAGTTCACCAAGTTCGTAGGCATTGCAGCAGCTAGAGTCTGCGCTCCTGCTGAGATTGAACCTTGAGCAGCACCTGGAGTCAGACCTGCAATCAACGCCTTTTGAGCAGTTGTCGCACCGTCCCAGATCATATTCTCAACGTCCTCACCGATTGCAGGTGCAACTTGAATCAATACCTTTCTGTCGAACTCGTCTGAAACGATGTTGAAAGCTCCTGCTTCCATTGATCGCTCAAAGCGTGTTCCTTTCAATGCATTCTCATCAATCACATCCTCGTATTGATAAGACACTAGAGAAACAGCAGTTTTGTTGACGTTCAGATCAACATCTCCCGTTGCAGTAACACCCGCTGTTGTTGCAGCAGTTGCAGTTACGTCAACGCTTGATTCGTAAACGTCAGCACCTGACTTGTGTCCCTCTTGAACATCAATGAGGTTGTTCTGAATTGTGAAAGATTCCGCATACAATTCCTCTTGAATTGCAGCTAGTTCAGTTTGGTTGGTAGTACTACCTGTAAAATTTACAGCCATTATTTCTTGTTTTTAAAGTGTTTGAGTTCTGTTTTTAACCATTCGATTTGCTCTTCTGAGCAGACTCCTTTCAAGTATTCCGAAGAATCAACTCCTTCCGGTAATGCTTTCAAAAAGTCAGCGTAGCTTACTCCTTTATCAAAAGGATTCACTACTGATTTTGATGCAACTGCTTTCTTTTTTGCCATGATTACAGTCTACTTTGATTGTAACGCTTCTTCTCAAGGTTGGTCATCTTGGCATACTCTGCCGCAGTAACCTCTTTTGATTTTACCTTTTTGTTCTTTGGATTTGATTCCGCCCCCGTATCTCCTGGAACTAGGTTTTGAAGTGCCGAAAATGCAGGAGTCATGTTCTTTAATGTCTCCGCAATTTTGTTGATGCTTTCGCTCTGAGCATTTACAGTCTCAGTAAGCGTTGAAACCGTGTTCTTCAGTTCTTCAACTTCAGAGTTTTCAGTTTCTGTTTCCTCTTTGTCCTCTGGCATTGGCTCTTCAGCAGATGCAGGAGCGATAGATGAAACCATTCCCTCAGAAACAGTAAGAACTCTACCGTCTGCAAGCAAATGATCTCCATCTGGAGCAGGAGTTTCCATTGTCTCGTCAACGAATACGGCAACACCTTCTGCTAGTTCTCCATCGAAGTAAACTGAACCACCTTCTGACAGTTCAACAGATGCGTTGAGTGTTTCGGTCTCGTTGTTCTCGGTTTCTACCTCTTCCGAGTTCTTGAATTTTGCCAACGTGTCGTTGATCTTGTTAAGCGTTTCTGTGAGTAAGCTCATTTCTTTTTGATTTAGACTTGATTTATTTTTCATTACCAATGCAGCCATTTTGTTGTTGAATGATACTGCTCGTTTGTTTTCGGTTGATGTCTCAGCCTTTGCTCCAAGTTTCCCAGTTGCAAATCCGAGTTCAATTGCCTTGTCATTTGATAGGTTGGTTGATGCTTTCATCAACTCCGTAACCTCTGCTCTCTTATCCTCTCCAATTACTGAAACATAAAGGTCTAGTAACTTGGTTTCCTCTGCCTTGATCTCATTTGCGAAGTCTTGCAGATCTTCTCCAGTAAGCATCCAAGGCAATCCCATTGCATCGATCCATACCGGATGAATAAGGAAATCAGCATTTTCTGCAATCAACCTTTCATCGCCTGCAAGGAAGATCATCACAGCAGAAGAGTTGACCTTGTATCCTCTAGTGATTACGGTTTTACCGCAATTCTTGAGAAGGTCGTAAATGATACGAGCCTCAGAAGTTGAACCTCCATCAGACATGATGTCGATCTCAATTGAGGTTGCCTCTTTGTTCGCGTCAAGAAATTCAGTTACAGAGTTTGCGGAGAATACTGGTTGAGGATCTCCGAACATCTCAGCATAGATGTCATACTGAGCAATGTCTCTATCAATAACAAGTTTTGGTGCTTCCACGTTACAAAGCTATTATGGAAAAAGGTATATTTGTAAATGCTTAACCCTTTGTGCTATCACAAATGAGCGAAAAGAAACAGATTCGAGTCAGAAACTGGCCTCAAGTATCGAGCAGAATTGACCCAGATATCAAGAAGGATTTCGACAAAAAACTCAAGGAGAACGGAGATGACAAATCAGAGGTCATCAGACGCGCAATCAGAGAATATACCAGGAGGAGTTAAACTGATAGCAGTTTCAAAGCGTATTCTCTAGGAGTTGGGCTTTCTTCGCTTGCTCTCATATCCATCCATTTCTCCGTTGATTCTTCAAAGACCTTTGTCAATGAATCTCCACCGTTCAAAATCCAATCAATTACAACCTTCCTGTTGTCGTAAAAGAATGATTCAAAAGGAACACTTAAACCGGAAGCCTCTGCCGCACTTGTTAGCGTGTCAATGATTGCCTCCCTAGATTGTGGAGTATTCATTGCCTCGATTTCCTCCATGCGTAACTGAAGATGCTCTCCAGTTTGGAAGCCTTCCCAATTATCTGGCACACCATTCGGTGCTTTGCAAATGGCATAATGCGTGAGTTGCTGATAGAATAGCACTCCTTCTGGTTGATGGCTTTGCCCTATGATAAGTCCGTAGATGTTCATAATTCAACTATTCCGTTAGGTGCTGTGAATGTTGTAGCCATTACCAACGGACTGTCTGTTAACATACCGATTGCTATGGTTGGCGATGAGTTGTTGGTGCTAGGTACGCCCGTTGCCAATCTTCCGAAATCCCATCCATCTACAAACTTGCTTGGGGCTGCTGCTGTTGGGTCTGTACCTGCGTGCGAAGCATTGGAAAGCGCAAGCGATTCTGCTGCGGATAGTGTGCCATCATCCACAAATATGTCTCGAATATCCATTTGGCTGAGATTGTTGTTGGTAACCCTACTTGCGCCCACGGTTATTTCCTTGGACACTACTGGGAGTGCCGTTGTTCTAGCAGTCGAATAAACTTCTACACCATCCTTATATACACGCAGATGCGTTGCTCCAACTTCAAATCTGAAGTGTTGGTATTGGTCTAAATTCATAGCAATGGATGTGTTGTAGACCTGACCGTTAAAACTTACCGCAAAATTGGTGGAGTGAACCCAGTGGGCAACAACTATGGCATTGTACTGCCTTTGAATTGATGAGCCTGACAAACAAGAACCGAAGCCGATAACACCTTTGTAAGATGCAGATAGACCAGATGGCTTTTTTATCATAAATGATAGCCCGTAGGTCTGCATAATGCCGGCACAATCAACGTAACCATCTGCTGTATCAGAAACACCATCTAAAGATAGAGCTTTACCGCCAACATAGGCAGCATTTGTAGTTGTGAACGTGAAAGGAGTAGCATTTGCAACACCATCAGAACCATCTCTTGCACTTGCGTTAATAGTTACCGTTCCTTTAACGTCAATTACCCAAGTGTATGTTCCTCCTGCTTGGTTGATGACCTTTTCGCTGTCTCCATCAAATGAGATTGTGAAACCCGTTGGTACTATATTGCTTTCGTAAAGTTTGATGTAAACCGTGTCTCCAAATGCACCGCCCGTAACTGGCGTAGTATATCCCGCATCGGAGAAAACGCCAATAGATAATGATGGTAGTACGGCAACGTCAGGAACAACAATCTCACCGCCAGAAATGGTAGTTGCAACCGTCCCTTGAGTGTCATATCTAACGGTAATATCCTTTGCAATCGTTGACGGTTGGTTAATTACTAAGTCTCCATTCGCGCTGATTGCCGTGTCAGGCACAATCAAAGAACCCTCTGCCTCAACTGTTGTTGAGTAGCTTGAGTCTGAGTTTTCTACTGTTGCGTCTGCAATCCTCCAATGAACTCCTTGCTTTGAGCCAACTTCAGTCATTCCACTACTCTGAAGAACAAGAATGTTATCAGTATCGCCTGACGGAATATCAGTCATGTCAACCCCGTTCAATTGAACCGTTGCGTCAGCGCAAGGCACACTCGTAATGTTTACAGTTTTATTTGGCACATCGAAAGTGCCCGTTTCAACACCGTCTAATTTTACCAATAACGGATAGGTGTCACCGCTTGGAATAGTATCAAAATCAACCCCGTTGACGTTTAACGTGGCATCATCACAAGTCCCCAGAACAACCAACGGATGAGTGATTTCAACCGTTGGTCTTGATGTCAATTGTACGTCTATCGCTGCCATTATTCCTCTGCGTAATTGGTTTCTTCAATATTAAATAAGTGATAGACTCCCATCGGTTTGTAATCATCAACGAAATCAGCATCAATGATCTTGATGAACCATTCAAGATAACACTTTCCGGATGGAAATTCCTTTGAATCCTTCTCCTCGATCTCTAAAGTGTATGCACCTGCTGCCGCTTCCTCTGTCAATGCTGTCCAATCAGATGGAGCTGTCTTTCTGTACCGCTTCAAAGAGTCTCCGTTCTCTGCTCTCAGAATGTAACGAACGTCTGCAATTGATGCGTGAGGAATTGCTGCTCCGTTTACGTCCTTATGAGTTACGGTAACGCGCTCTGCCATTCCTTGATAAAGTGTTGTTGCTGCCATGATTAAAGATCTGCTGATTGTTGAACTCTTACTGTTTGTTGATTGATTCTATTAATGTCTGAAACTCTGACAACTGGCTGCATTTCTGCAATTCTGTCTCCTAGTTGTGCTATCTGAGACTCCAATACTGCGTTCTGATTGCTGCTTGCTGACCTTGCTGCAAATGTTGGAGATGCAATTCCACCGCTTGCCATGTACGCTCCTGGAACAAGTGCTTTGCCTCCTCCTAATTGATTGAGAATAGATGCTTGCTGTCTGAGATGTGGGTCTTGATATACTCCTTTGGTTAGAATGATCTCATTTCCTTCCATCTCATAGCCTCCATGTCCTGCAACCGTGAACGGAATACCTCCTTGAGCGTGTGATGGTCCTTGTGCAACTCCACCATCAGCGAATTTCTCTTGCTTCATTTTGGAGACATTCGCAAAACCAAATGCCAAAGCTGCTGCTGCTGCAATCGGTCCGAGATAAGGACCAATAATCGGAGTTGCTGATGCTGATGAGTAGGCAGATATGGCCGCCTGTAAAGTTTGAACAATTGCTGCTGCAACCTGTAACTCGTGAGCCTCTTTTTTGGCTCTCTTTGTCATTGCATTTATCTCAGCGTCTGTCTTTCCTGCTGCTTTCGCTTGTGCTTCAATTGCGCTGATATTGTCCTCTGCCTGTTGTTTCAGCCCATCAACAATATTGCTGATCACACCAAGACCTCCCTGTGCTGCTCCGAGTGCTTCTCTCTCTTGAGACTTTCTCGTATCTGCAAGTTTGACCGCATTCTGCTCCAGAAGTTCAGTCTTTTTATTGTCGAGTTCTACTATCTGCGCATCAACCTCTAGTTTATCTTGTACGAGTTGCGCTCTTCTCTCCTCATCAACAACACCAAGAGCCTCCGTTGATGCTTGATATTGCATTATCTGCAAATCCAATTCCTGCTGCTTTGCCTCTGCTAGATCACGCTCAATCTGGAGGATAGTTGCAGCTCTTACTTGCTCATCCTGTATGGATATTTGAGCCTTTAGTTTTGCTTCCGTTGCGTAATCTTCGAGCGTCTTTAGTCTATCGTTGAGAATTGCATCCTGCTCATCTCTGTGAATTTCTTTCAACTCTTGAGATAGGTATGTTTGAATAGACTTCTCTGTCTCTCCTGCTGCTCTTAACTCATTAGCCTTATTGAACGCGTCCTCCTTCCTCTTCTGAATATCTGATAGCTGTTCGCGTCTGAAATCTTCCCGAATCTTTGCTCTTTTTGCCTCTGCTTCTTCCTCTGCTTTGATCTGTGCCTCTGTGAGTTTTCGCTTCTCTGCTTCAATAGCTTTATATTTGGCAAGGTCTTGCTGTCTTATCGTGTTCAGTTTATTCTGCAAGGTTGTCTGCATCTCAAATGACTCCATTCGAATAGCCGCCAATGCTTTCTCTGCCTCTGCTTGTCGGTCTAAGTCTTCGGCCAATGATTCCCCTTGCTCATTCTGTGCCTTGATAATATCAAAACGCTCCTGTGCTAAACGTACTTGTTCATCCATCAAACGCTTTTCAATTTCAATAGCTTTAACGGCTGCAGCCTCTCTTTCTTGAAGTGTTTTAGTTGTGTCTTCAGCGTCCTTGTTCAGCTCCTTGATAGTTGCCCGTGAATTTGCGCGTTCAACACTTAGTTTTCGTTCAGCGTCTGTTAATTCTTGAAGTCTCTTGGTCAATTCTTTAGCCTCTCTTGTTTCATTGGCAAGCTCCTCACCGATACCTGAAACAGACTCCTTCGCTAGGTCTGCCGCCTTTGCGAAGTTTCCAAGCCTAAGTTGGTTCAATGCTGCCCCGAACTTTGCAAACCTATCAACTACAACAGATACAGCCGCGCCAACCTGAGACATTACACGAGCCAAAGCCTCAGAACCTTCTTTGGTTTTGGTTAGGAACGATACAACTGAGCCAAGAACAACTAAGAAAGCACCAAGACCAGTAGCTATCAATGCCAACTTTAAAGCGCCAAGACCAGTAACTGTTGCTCCTATTGATGCGTTCTGTGCTTTTGTAGCTGTAATGGTCTGCTTAACGCCATCGGAAAACGTTTCTAGCTGACTGATTACATTGCCGAGATTGACGCCCATTACATTAATCTTCCCTGCAACACTTTTCACAGCCTCCTCATAATTACCAACGTTCCTGCGATTGTCACCTACTGCCTTTTCATTGGCCTTCAGTTTATCGGTAATGGTCTTGATGGTTGCGCCAAGCTCTTTACCCTGACTGCTATTCTCACGCTCTGATTCAGATAGACTGTTGTATTGCTTAGTCAGAAGAGAAAGCCTTGCTCTGAGTTGTTCGTTTGAGCCTTTAGCCGCATCAACAACCGTTTTGTTGTTGGCGTATTCCTTATTTGAGTCTCTAAGCGATTTAGAGACCTCAGTCATTTGAATTTTCAACGCTGACTGCCTCTTTGCGTTTTCGTCTGCGCTGATTGCTCCAATCTTGTAAAGTGCGTTAGCTTCCTTCTGTTGGGTCTTTAGGTCGTTGAGTGCTTGAGTATAGGCTGCTGACTGTTTCTGAGCCTCTGCCATAGCAGCAGAAGCAGCACGAATGTCCTCCGCTTTGATGTCAATATCAACTACAATTGTTTTCTCAGCCATTATGGTAATTTAACGAGTTCAACATCTGTCGAATCCACTTGGTTAGTTTTGAATTGGTCAATGTAGGAGAGATAGAACAAGCAACCGAATTGACTCAAGTATTTTGGTTTGGTGAAGTCTATTGATTGAATATCTGACGCTTTAAGCCTTATCAATGCCTTGACCATTTGAGGAGACTCAATGATCTGTTGCAATGTGGTCCAGTATGCAGCCACAAGTACATCCCATGTTATATTATCATAAGCAACCTCTGAGACTTGAGTCTCCGTTGACTCTCCATAAAGAGTAATCGCATTTGCAGCATCCGTTGAGACTGTTACAATTCCCACTCTTGGAGCAGCCTCTTTATTGTCTGATGCATTTAGAATGCGAACATTTCCAGTTGTTATTGATGATGGAGAACTTATAACTGGATAAATATACTCCAGGTCATACGTGTATGTTGGCCTTCTCTTTAAAGTGATGCATCTGTTCGATTTTATTTCATCAATCAAAGCTGACGAACCATTTGTTGGTTCTCCGTCAATCGTTGTGCTTCCGTCAGTATCATAAAACAGAACCTCGTCTCCTTCTGAAGCATCTCCAACAGACATTACATTCACATGAGTAATATCGAACTTGTCAACCATCACTCCAACCGCACAGTCTGCGCTTGATACTGGGTCTCCATTAAAGTCTCCTTCCAACTGAAACTCTGTTCCGGAGTGAACGCTTGAAATAATGAACACTCTTTCATTGACCCAAAAATCTGTATTAGGATAAAATCCTCCCTCATAAAGAGCATCTGAGACATTATACAAATACACTCCCAAACCTGCGAACAACTGACCTGCTCCAGATGAAACTGTAACAAGTCCTGTATTTGTGATGTGCGTAATTGTCAAAGCAGGTCGGTAATAGATGTTTGAATATATCCCCTTTGCCTCATTCAAATCTATCAATGCTTTGGTTATGGTATCATTCATCGTAATACCTCTTGCCACAAGTGAAAAAGGAGCTTGATAAATCTTTTTGATACCCTCTGATTTATGGCTATTTGTTAGCGTTGATTTTCCTAGATCTGGAGTGTCTTTGAGATAGGTATCGTCCGTGTTGATGTCGTACTCCAGAACATTCTCAGCCTTGAAATCTCCATATTCAAAAGTGATCATCTCATCCTCCGAACTATCCAATATCTCCGTCCAATCTTCTGGAGAGTTCAATGGAACAGAGTCAAATGGAGTTATCGTAACAACCTTAGTAGCAGCGTTCGCAGAAATCAAAGCATTGAAAGCGTTAGCAACATATTTCAGAACATCAGTCTGTAATAGGTCAGGCAGATTGACCGCGACATTCCACTCAGAACCGCGAAGTACTTTCTTATCAACTGACAAACATTCAAGAGACCCTCCATCAATGGTAAAGGTCATGTTGTTTATTGCAATGCATTTTATATACAAATCCTCTCCTTGATCATGCCATTCAAACTCGGTAGATACCGTGTATGTTCCTGCCGTTGCAGGAGTGTCGAGAATGATTGTTACTGGATCTCCGTTGAACTCAACATTGGTTGAACTTATCGCAATAACAATGGAGCTTGATGGAGCGTGAGTCCCTAGTGTATAGGTTACTGATATTGCAAACTGGCTTGAGTTGATCTTATCTCCTGCGTTGTAATTATTAGACCCTAGATCAACATGGTTTCCATAATCAAAATCTATTGAGTCAAATGGAACAGTAACATACCCTGCTGTTGTTGTTGCCGTTGTTCCAAATAATACCTTGAATAGTTTGTCAGTTTCCCACTCATCAGAATGAAGTACTTCCTTGTTCGAGAATGGCATAACCATTCCTTGATACCGAGTATCTGAATCCAGTTCATTGTTCAGAGTGTATCCCGTATCAGTAAACATCTGATCAACCGCTTTCTTCATAAATAAAGCAGGATAGAAGTATCTGCCATGCGGATTCTGTTCTTCATCCCTTAACCATCCATAATCAACATCCGGATATATAAATCCATCAGCGTATGTGTTGAACCTATTTGACTGAACATTCGATTGAGTGTGATCATGGTCAAGACTTCTGAGATTCAAGTCCTCCAGTTTCTTGTCCTTGAGAAGATTTATCCAATCAGAGTTACCTCCTTTTACTACAACCTCAAGATCTGCTCCAACAGATGACAGTTGAGCGAAACCATAGACAACCTGCACTCCATCAACCTCAATCCATGCCGTGAGTCGTTGCCATCGTTTTGCATCATTGATTGTGAGAGAGTCAGGATGTCCGAAGATCTCAAGGTTTGTCGCTGTCTTTGGTAGCTTGAAAGTGTTCGAGTAGTAACCTTGTCTTGATTCAATGTCTGTCAGCCTATTAACTCCATAGGAAAGCGCAATAACCTCTCTTTTGGAGAGTTCACATTCTTTGTAATCTATGAATAACCTAGCGTTCATCTATTGCGTCTGTATTACGTCCTCAACTGCATATCTGAACTCGAAATCATAACGAGCGTATGAATCTCCTGTCTTTACTTTCTTGAATGTCTCAGGATTGATGATTATCGGAGTGAAGTCATTTCCTGCTCCCCACAAATACACTTGAATAGACTTGAAAGCATCTGCAATAAAATCAGCATGAGCAGAAGAAACATTGCCTGTTGAGATGATCGTTCCTTGATGTACCTCATCTTTTCTGTGAAAGCGTTTCTCTCCATCAGAATTGACAAACATTGAGGATGTTCCTTTATCTTGAAACGCCTGTTGATTGCCGACAAAGAGATATGATTCCCAACCTCCAGATGGATCCAACCAAACAAGGTTTGCCGTGTAGCATCCGTCTGTGTTCCAAACCGCTTGAGTCTGTTCCTGTACGTCAATAGTAACAACTCCACTATCAACAAGAGTTGCCGTTGATGCTAAGTACTTCTCCACTCCAAAAGTGAATGTTCCTGACGTTGTGATAGGAGGAAGGAATGAGAATGTTGGATAGTTGTTTACAGAGCCTACAATGAAAGGCTCTTTCGTAAACCATGTAGGAACTGTTCCTGTGTACTTGAAATAGTGAAGACCATCGAAAGTCTCGAACTTGTCCTTCACATAGCCCATGTCCCACACTTTATAGAATTTGTTCAAGCTCATATTATCCTACTGTAAATGTTGTTCCTACTGCATCGAATCCGAGACCTCCTGGAGACCCAGTTCCGTTGATACCTATGATGTTGAAAACGTGCTTTCCATAGATGCTCGTGTCAGGCCATAGCATCGAATAAATGCAAGTTCCATTCGCAAAGTGTATCGGATGTCTGGCATTGAGAATCGAGTAATATGATGCGTAGTTCTGCAAGACTGCTTGATCGAATGTCCCGTTGAGAGCATAGAATGTGTTCTGTGGGTATCCGGAAACAATCAAGCGAAATGGACAACTCATTCTAAAGTCTGCGCCTATTCTTGGAGCTTCAATCTTTTTGAATATGCTCTTTAAATATCCAGAGACATCTATTGAAACGAATCCTTCCAATCCAGGAACAGCAACAATGTCTGCTATTTGTCGAAATGGATAGTCTGAGTAACCCTCGTGAGTTGATGGATAACCTGCCCAAAGTTGAGCCGATACATTGCTCAATGGAGTAACAAATGTAGTTCCCGATGAACTATAAGGAGCAGAAATCGTGACCGTTCCTGACACTTCTCTCACGGTCCAGTTTCCTGCGTAAGTTCCAGAAGGAATGTAAACTCTTTGACCAACTGAAAACTGTGTCAGATAAGACACTCCAACATTCAAACGAGCATATCCTCCGTTATCGGTAATGCTCAGAACGAATATTGAGTTGAACGTAACCCGATACTCAATAGGTCTGTGAACTGAGTTCCATGTGTTTGGTGTGATTAGTGCCATTACGCAACCTTTAGATCAAATGATTCAACAATTTTGTCTGTGAGTTCCGTTACAGATTTGGAAGCAAGTAACTCAATGAAGTTATCGAACTTGTCCTCACTCAGAGCATCCTCCAATAGTCCTGAGTTTGCGCCTTTGTGCGTTCTGTATATCATGTTTCCCTCTTTCATCTGCTTACGTATGATCAATGCTGCAAGCGTTCCGTTTGGAATTGTTGCTTGAACGGGTTTCTCATCAATCCATCTACTGATTGCTCCAATTGTAGCTGTTGACTCTCCTGGACGAACTCCCCAAATTAACCCAGTTATGTAGTCGTTTGCAAGAATCTGAAATCCGTTCTCCGTGTACTTTATCTCAACAGAATCATGTAAACGTCCAGAACTATTGACCGCGCCAAACTTGGTTACCTTCTTTGTCTTGATAGCCTTTTGAATCTCTGTCTTTAGGAGTTCGGCAAAGTTGCGGAGGATGATATTTTCAGTAGGACTCAACATCTTTCCCACTCTTTAAAGTCCTCCTCATTCAACTCAATTATACCGGTAATTGAAACGCACCTATTTTCTATATTCCAAATTTCAGCAATTGCAGTAGTCACCTCAATTCGATTGATGTATTCGCCTTTATGAGTGTTAACGGTTACATTTCCGTTTCCAGTTAACTCTTTGCCGTTTAGATTATAGAAGGCTATGAAATATCTTTCTAGCATCCTGCTTGAGTTTTGATGACCATCTGCAAAGAATAACCGCTTACACCTTCCAAGATTTGATATTGAGGCTCAGTTCGAATCTGCGTGAACTCAACGTCATTCTCATAATCAGTCTTGATCTGCTCAATGAACAGATTGACCAACTCGTCCATGTCTGAAATGATGGTTTCTCTTTCCTCAGAGTCTTGTTCGCCTGAGTCAGCTTTAACGAATGCGAACAACAGCGTTGATGTTCGCTTGTAATCATCGTTAGGCTCTCTATCTTGAGTGAATGGATACAGATGTATTCTCGGATATGGTAGATCTTGAGCGTTCGCTGCATCAGAGTTCCGTCCATGTATAAACGTGCCTGTTGGATTGACCGCGATTGCCGTATCCCTTACCATATTTAGAACTTCGGAGAATGTCATTTGTTCGCTAGTATGTATTCAGCTTTAAAACTCTTCCAATAAGATCCAGACATTGTTTTGCCATAGATTTGTAGCTCTTCAGAAATCACCATGTATGGCGTATCATCGTCCATTGCTTCAATCTCATCGAATAAGTATTTCACGTGATCGCTCATATCTTCCGTCTGTAAATCCGCTCAACTCTCGCTCCTTTGCCTTGCTTCTTTATGCAGCAATGCTTGAACTTGATTCCAGAGCCACAGGCACAAGACTCGTTTCTCTGCGCTTTCTGAATGACTTTGCGCTCCAGGACATCAACCATATTGAAATCTTTTAACGTGTGGTTACTCATGGCTTGTTGTTTTGATTGACGAACTCATTGTACTTCCTGAGATTCTCGGCATATTCACTCGTTGTCTTGTCAAGTAGTAACTTGGTATAGATGACGTTTGCCTCTTTCTGAAGTATCTCATCATACTTCGTTGGATCTCCTTTTGCAAGTGCGTCAAGTGTCGCAAACCATGAGAAGCTCTGAATCTTCTCAATACCTGCCGCGATCTCGTTGTCATCTGCCGTTGCGTTGTAAAGGTCGCTCCATCGCTCGGACCACTCATTGAACTGCCGAAAAAAAAATCCCAGTATGCAAGAGCCTCCGGAACTCTCATTCCTTTGATGTCAACTCCTGAGTATGATTTGATGATCAGTTGTGCAGCAGCTATCTGAGGCAACTCCAATTCCGTAACTCTCTTAAACTCTTGCTCAGCATCAATCAGTTTCTGCCATGTATCTGTATCAATTTGAACTTTCACAAAGTCAACAGGTAGACTCTCCATCTTGATCTCATCATTCCAGAAGAATGAGCATTGAGTTTCGATGAATTTGAAATCAGTCTCAGACATTGCATCTAGTATTTTTCTCGGAATACCCGTCAACGCTTCAAGAACTGCTGTGAGTTCTCCGTCTGCTTGTAGTGCTTCGATGTAGTCTGTCCATTGAACGTCCTCCCATGATTGAGGAATCCTCTTCTGATGAGGCTTGTCGTTGATGTTGACTGTTATCGAGTACATACTACTGTAATTAGTTTTACAAAGTAACGAAATATAAATCAGCCAAATGTACGCGCTCTAATCTTTTTAGGCTTGTCAATCTTCAGCATCATCTCCAGATAACGCGCTGCATCAATCAAATGATTCCAAGCATCAATTGGCTTATTAATCTCGTTTCCATCTTTATCCTTTGCCCATGTGTAATTTTCAAGCTCCTTCTTGAGATTGGTTGAGCGTTTGGTTATCAAGAACGGTTTCTCCTGCATCAATCCGATACCGTACATGATCGAGTCTGCTCCTTTGGTTACAGGTTTAACTGTCAATCCACTCTTGCAGAGTTCGTCAATACTCTTAGGATCTGCACTATCAGCGTAACCAACATCACGTTTTGATATGTCGTTTGACTTGATCAGAGAAGCATGATCTCCGTTGCTCAATCCTGTTTGATAGATTACCTCGTCATAAATTCGTTGACCGTTGTACTCATATCCGATGACCGTTGTCGTTGGGTCGTTCGTATAACCAAAGTCAACACCATATCCAACTCTCTTTGCATCTGGAGGAATGGAGTCGATGATTGACCAATTGGAAAAGACAACGCCTTGCAGACTTCCTATGTTGCCGAGTCCGTAAACCTCAAAGAGATTTGCCCAGTAAGAATTGACAGGCTCAAGTGCTTCCTTTCTGTTTGGGTCGTATGGTACACCATATCCAAGAACATGGTAATTCAGAATCTCGTTGCGCTCGTTATCATCCAACATCTCGTTGTCCTCATAAGTGAGTTGGAGGAAGTCGCAATCTTCACGGCCAATGACATCCTGGTCAATGAAAAATGGTGCATCCGGATTGTAATCACAAATGACCTGCTTTGCTCTTGATGCAACTTGTCGATATGACTCAGCATCGCATTTATTTACCTCGTTGAAATAGGCAATGTCAGAACGCAATCCCTTACCAACATCTGATTTATCCAATCCGATAAACTTGATAAATGAGCCGTTTGGAAACCTGTATAGTGTTCCTGCTAGGAACTTTGAATCATTGTAAATGCCGAATGACTTCATAATCTTTACAAAGTCCTTGATTACGGTCAATCGCATCTTTGTCAGCTCAGACGAGATGATCAGAATCTCCTTGTCTGGTTTGGATGCTGCGTGATTGATGAGCAGAATAAGAATTGAGAATGTCTTGGATGAACCTTGACCTCCTCTGATTACCTTGATTCGCTTCTTGAGGCTTGCAATCTTACGGAGTGCTGTTGTCTGAGAAATCATTCACCATCTGCCAAAGGATCAATATTCAGAATGTTGATGTTCGCGTTCGTATTCACTTCTGATTGTTCCTTGAGGTTGTTCAATCGCTGAGTGATTGATGGATTGTACACTCCAAGAAGTCCACCTGTGATCTGATCGTTTCGGATTTCGGTCTTAATACGCGAACAGATAGTACCGAACTCATCGTAGTAACCCTCCTTATTATCGAAGTAATGATTAACACATCCGTGATTATTGTAGCAATAGATTTCAAAGCCCTCCATTGTCATGGGCAGCTTGTATTTGTCTGTCACTCTTTCACCTTCCTTTCCGACATATTGAACCTTCAGCCATTTCTCAGCCTCAATTTCAATGTGCTTTTTGTAGCCTTCCCAAGCCTTTTCCAGTTCGTCAGGTGTTTTGAATATTCTTGATGGATGCGGCATGATTTCAGTCCTTCAGTATCTCCGCCCAGATAGGGTCTGTTGAAATTAAGTGTTCCGTGATTGTCATCATTACAAAGTTATCAATCAATCCTTTCATAGAACGAGAACCACATGATCACATCAATACAGACAACGGCTATTTTAGTGAATATTTTCATATCACTCCGTCTTTAAATTCAATTTCTCTTGGTAGGTCTTCGATGCGGGTTATTGACTTTCCAAATACTTGAACCTTACCACTATACCAAAACGATATAGAATCTTTTTCGTTTGCTAGTATAATATAATCAGACCCGAGTTTAACAACCTCCCAATCACCTTTGAAGATTACTCGGTCTTTGGCTGCTTTGTATTCTTTTGATATTTCCCAATTTTCCACATTCTCACCATTCACAAATGATACCTTTTGAGTTAAAGGAAACGGATTACCC
>Ga0070751_1000465_pt1 | contig 25954 bp, 35 predicted proteins | sample VirMetDEL_Aug_28_FD_78514 | JGI IMG/M metagenome (GOLD analysis project Ga0070751, IMG submission 78514) | Aqueous microbial communities from the Delaware River and Bay under freshwater to marine salinity gradient to study organic matter... | ecosystem: Environmental > Aquatic > Marine > Coastal...
GAATTAGATATAATATATTGGGAATATATTGCAATGGGAAGTTACGCAAAAGGATATAAATTTAAATGGAATGATGAAAAATACGTAAACTATCAAAAGGAAAAAACAATAGATTACGTACACAAACTACAAAACATTTACTTTGCATTAACAGGAGAAGAACTAACAATAAAAGAGTAATTAAAAAATAATTGTTAAATTTGTAGTAAAATACAACAAAATACAACAATGGGTTTTGAAGATAGACCAGATGATATAAATAAAAACGGAAGACCAAAAGGTTCTCCAAATAAAACAACTCAAGAGATTAGAGATGCTTTTCAATGCTTTGTAGAAGACAACACAGATAAACTACAAGATTGGTTAGAAAGAGTAGCAGAAAAGAACCCAGCTAAAGCAATAGAGCTAATGAGTAACTTATCTGAATACATACTACCAAAACTAAGCAGAACAGAAGTAAAAGCAGAAGTAAAGATTGAAGATGAAGTTGATTTAAGTAAGCTACCACAAGACGTAATAGATAAATTGTTGAATGAAGACAACGCTAACCAAACTTAGAGCAGAATCTTATAGACGTTCATTTTATAAGTTTTGTTTAGAAGCGTTTAAAGTATTACACAACGGTCAGCCAATGGTTGAGAATTGGCACATTAAGTATATTTGTGATAGACTACAAAAAGAAGCAATTAGAGTAGTAAACAAAGAACCAAGAGATAAGCACTTAATAATTAACGTACCACCAAGAACTTTAAAGTCTGAAATAGTAAATGTTTACTTTTCAGTTTACCTATGGATATTAGATGATAGTGTTCAGTTCATTAGTAGCTCTTATTCTGCTTCATTATCTACATCATTAAGCGTACAGGCAAGACGTTTAATAGAATCTGATTGGTTTATTAAGCATTTTCCTAACATTCAAATCAGTAGAGATGAAAACACTAAGACTAAATACACAACACCTAACAACGGATTAAGATATTCAACCTCAACTGGTGGTACTGTAACTGGTATGGGTGGAGATGTAATAGTAATAGACGACCCACAAAACCCACAAGAAGCAAGAAGCGAAAAAGAAAGAGAAAGAGCAAACACATTTTTTAATGAAACACTAAGGAGTAGATTAAACAATCCAGAGTTCGGAGTATTCATAATTATAATGCAACGACTACACGAAAACGACTTGACTGGAATGTTGTTAAGTGAAGACGCTGATAACTTTGAACATATTTGTTTACCTGCTGAATTATCACCTAACGTATTTCCAAGCGATTTAACAAACTTTTATACTGATTCGCTACTATTCCCTCAAAGACTATCTAAAAGTGTCTTAGATAGCTTTAAAATAGGTTTAGGAAGTTATGGTTATTCAGGTCAGTATATGCAAAAACCATCCCCAGCAGAAGGTGGTATGTTAAAAAGAAATTGGTTTAACATCATTGATGAGCTACCAAAAGACAAGAGCGACAACGAAATACAGTTAAAATGGGACTTCTTCTTAGATACAGCTTACACAGATAAGACTTATAATGACGCTACTGCTATGTTAGCTTTTGCTAAACACAACGAAGAGTTTATTATTAGAAAGATTGAAACGGTTAGATTAGAGTTCCCAGAGTTGGTTAAAAAGATACAAGAGTTTGTTTATGCTAACGGTTATACTAATTCAAGTAGAATATTCATAGAGCCTAAAGCAAGTGGTAAAAGTATTATACAACAGTTAAAACGTCAAACAGGGTTAAATGTAATAGAAGATAAACCACCAACACAGGATAAGATTAGTAGAGTTAATGCTATATCTCCAGTAGTAGAAGCAAGGCGTGTCAATTTGTTAGATGGTCGTTATATTGATTCTTTTTTAGATGAATGTTCAGCGTTTCCAAATGGTAATCACGATGACCAAGTCGATGTATTGGTTATGGCTTTAGATAATTACACAACAAGAAATAAATCAGTTCAAGCATTTGCAATATAAAATATTGAAAAAAGTTTTGTATTTAAAATTATATTTTGTAATATTGCTTTATGACTTGCAATCATTGTAAAGAAGAAATAACAGAAAAGCCTTTTAAGTGGGGTGGTTATTGGGCTAAAGTAGAACAATACTATCATCAAGAATGTAAAAGTGCTGTTGATAAATCAATATATGAAATGCAACTAATAGATACTAATTGCAATGATTGTATCTTTTTAGAAAGGAGTAACAAGAAAGTTAACAATATATTATATGGTAAGTGTAAAAAACTAAATAAGGATATTACATTTATTCCTAAACATTGTATGATAGAAAACCAAGATTGTTTTAAACATAGAAAATGATAACATTAATTTTATGAAAGAAGAAAAATATTTAAAAGTAGCTCTAGAAATTGCTGTTGATTACATACAAAGTAGAATGAGTAATGTTTATTTTGAAAGCACAAAAGCAAGGAATAACGCTAATTGGTATATGATGAAAAATCACGTTGACTTATTTAAAGATGTTTTTAATATAGACCTATCAAACATATCATTTAAGTTTATGGAAACAAAAGAAGAAATGATAAAAAAGATGTTGAAACAATGATAACATTAGAAATTGAAAACAAAAAATATCAATGCCCTAATAATTACAGCGATATTACATTAGGTAGATTTAAGCAAATTCAAACTTGGTTAGAGTTAGAACATAATCAACCGATAGTAGATAAGATAATTAAAAGCGAAGTAGATGATGAAGAAGAGGCTTTAAATTTCTATTTAGACTTTATCAACTATGTAACTAAGATACCCAAGAAATATCTAATGCAAGTTAAACCGTATGGAGATGACAAGATAGATGAGCTATCTATTCAATGGGTATTTGAAACACTATCATTTTTATTATGTGTACCACAGATAGAAAACCCAAAACCAGTTGAAAGGATAGACAACTTATATTTTATAGATAAGATTGATTTAAACCAAGCTATATTAAAGGACTTAACATTTAGAGAATACGTAGAAGCCAACGGTGTTATAAAAGCATTTAACGAACTAAAAGAAGGGCGTTATGAATACCTTAATTTATTGTTAGCTGTTATGTATAGACCAAAAGAAACAAAAGGTAAGCTATGGTGGAAGAAAGAAGTAATTGAAGAGTATGATAGTGAGAAAGTAAAAAGACGTGCTGAATGGTTTGACAATGTTAATATGGATATTATATGGAACACATTGTTTTTTTTTATGCAGTCGAAAACAAACTCTCTAAAAAATATAGAGGCGTATTTTCAAGAGGAAATGGCAAAGGCACAGCAAGACTTAAAGGTTTAAATTGGTTTATAATGAGGTATGATATAGCAGAGAGTGGAGTGTTTAATAAATCAGATATGACCCCATTTGATGCAGTAGGATATGAGAATATTCACAATGTATTAAGATACGCAGATGTAAGAGCAATACAAGCTGACGAAAGAAACAAAGAAGCTAAAAAGAAAAAATAACTAAAGATGAAAAAGATTAATATTATAAGACATAAAGATTTAGATGTAGTCTTACCAATGCTTAGTTATGTAGTAGAAAAGAGCAGAGAGTTAAATAGAGAGCTACCACAAGAAATAGAAGAAATTAGATTACACTACATAAAATATTTAACATTATTAAAATTAAAAATGCAATGGGAGATAAACCTCGTATCTTAATAGGAACTGTAACAAATCAAGTAAAGGATTATTGTTGGGCTGCATTTAAAAAGCAGTTATTAGAGTTTAAGAAGCTAGGACACGATGTTTTAATAGTTGACAACACTCATAAGATAATAAATAGACCACCATTTAAAACTATACATTATAATCCTAAACCAATATACAGTAAGTTAGCTGGTACTGGTAGAAATCCTTTAACGGTTATCACTAGAGATTGTATGAATATACTACGTGATGAGTTCTTAAAAGGCGATTATACTCATTTATTTGTATTAGAAAGCGATGTATTCATAGAAATAGAAAGACTACAAAAGTTAGTTGATATGAAAGCAGATGTAGCTAACTATACATATCCGATGAGATTATCAAGAAATAACGGTTTAATTAGCTTATGCGTTCAAAGTAGAGGTACTGACAACGCTTCTATAATGTTAAGCCCACAAGATAGTAAAGACTTAGTAGAAAGTGGTTTAAAAGTTTTAAATGTAGATACTATAAATGGCAGGACTATTTCGCATTGTGGTTATGGTTGTACTTTGATAAGTCGTAAGGTATTAGAAAAAATAGAATTTCAAGCTGTTATAACTCCAGATGGTAAACAACCTTTTCCAGATTCAATGTTTCACGAAGACGTAAAGAGTAACAACTTTTATAGTGTATTAGATACTGATTATCTAGCATTCCACGCTAATCTACACGATGAAACAGTAAAATATAAAAGAGTTTTAGACATACAAAGCAAGACCACTAGAAGACAAAGACGTGCATCTAAAAGAAGAAATTAAAAATATAAAAGGAAATAAGTTGATAGTAGCTAAAACAAGGTTAAGAGGACACTATTATATAAACTCAAATAGAAAGTTTGAGCATTTGTTAGATGATTTACAAGTTAGATTAATAGCATTAGACGTAAGAGAAAACGAAGAGCAAGATTTAACAGTAGTATTAAAGACAGATTATAATAAGAGATTAGTAGAAGAAATTAGTAAATTGCAAAAAGTAATAAGATTTAAAATAGTTGAGTTATGATGGATGTAAAAAGAGAATATTTAGATATACCTTGTTTGGACTTATTTGATTATGATGGTGTTTTGATAGACGACCTAATTAAATACCTAAGATATATAAAAAAGAGTGGGTGTAAAAAAGTTGGAATGTCTAGTGTTGATTATGGGTGTTATGAATTTATAGGTTGGAAATATGTTAAGATGACAAAGAAAGAAATAGAGGAATTAAATAATAATGATTGGTCTATGCTTAATCTTATTCCACCCCAAAAAGAAATATTGCAAGAAGAAATGATTGACGATATTATAAAAGAAATGATTGAAAAAAATAAAGATGAATAAAGTTTGTATAGTACCAATATTCGGAGATTATGACACTCTAAAAGAGCCTACTGTTATAAGTGATGGCTGGAAGTATATCTGCATATCAGACAGACATCATAAGTCTAAAGTATGGAAAACTAAAATACTTAAAGCAGACACAACTAATAAGCGTAAGAGTGGGTATGTATTAACTCAATTACATAGAATAATAGATTTTGATATTGCTTGTGTAGTAGGTGGGCAGATACAAATTAACACAGACTTAAATAAGTATATTGAAGATGTTGATTTTATAAGTTTAGACCACCCATCAAGGAATTGTATTTATAAAGAAGCACAGGCTTGTATATTGTATGAAAAGGACGACCCAAAAGTAATAGCAAGGCAAATGTATAAATACTTAGAAAGCGGCTATCCAGTAAACAATGGAATGATACAAACAGGAGTAACATTTAGAAAAGATAGCAATTTAATTCGTACATTTATGAATCATTGGTGGCACGAAATACAGCAAGGAAGTCATAGAGACCAATTAAGTTTTAACTATATATTAGATAAGTATAAGATAAGCACAAAAGAATTGAGTAGTAATTTATTAAGAAACGAATTTAGGTTAAATAATCATAATGAAAATAGCAATAGTAACAGCAATATGGCAACGTCCTGAAGTATGGGATATGTTTAAACAAGGTGTTAGACGTTTACGTAATCAATATGAAGATGTAGAAGTAGAAGTTTGCGTTGCTGGTTCAGAGGGTTATCGTAGTCAAAACAGATGTAAAGAGAATTGGATTCACTATGTAGAAATGCCAAACAACCCACTAGGACGTAAAATGAACGCAGCATCTTTATTAAGTAAAGAAACTAACGCAGATTATTATTTACTAATGGGTAGTGATGACATCATTTGTAATAACCTATTTGATTTGTATTTAGATTATATGGAGCAAGGGATAGACTACATTTATTTAATGGATGGTTTCTTCTTTGACACAACAACTAAAAAGTCTTTATATTGGGCAGGGTATAGACAAGACCATAATAAAGGCGATTCTTTAGGGGCTGGAAGAATGTTAAGTAAGAAAATGATGGAGAAAATGGATTATCAATGTTGGTATGATGTTAAAATGAGTGGGCTATTAGACCAAGCGATGAATGAAAAACTAGAAGGATTTGAATACACTAAACAAGAAATATGGTTAAGAGATAATAACTGTATGCTATTAGATATAAAGAGCAGTACTAATATGACTAAGTTTGCTAAATGGGATAATACCGAGTTTATAGATACTAAGCGTTTATTAGACTTTTTACCTACATACGAATTTAATAAGATATACAATGGATAAGATATACAATAAAAAAAAATTAAAATCATTTAATCCGTACAACGAGAAAGATTTTAAATTTACAAATGATAGTGCAAAATATCTGATGTCAATAGATGAGTTTATTGAAAATATAAATTCTCAAGTTGAGTTAGGTGCTACTCATTTAAAGGTTTATGGTAGTAATGATGAGTATAATGATTATGTGTACTTTTCTTTTTATGAATTAAGCGAAGAAACTGATGAACAGAAAAACACTAGGGAAGCTAAATACAAATTAGATAAACTCGTTTTAGAAGCACGTTGGAAGGCTAAAAAAAGAAATGAATTAGCTATATTATTAAGAATGAAACAGGAGGGGGAGATATGAGTAAGATATTTATTACAGGAGTAGCTAAAAGCGGAACAACCCTGCTAAAAAGAATGTTCTTTGCGTTTGAAGATGTAGCTATAATAAAACAAGAAGTAACAATAGACGACTTTGTTAAGCAAGAAGTACCTAATGGAAGAACTTTGATAGGTAAAAGAGGCTCTCAAACTTTATTAGGTTGTGGTTCTTTACCGTTTGCAGAAAGAGAACGCCAAGCAGAACTAATGAAGGATATGATTATTATTAATATAGTTAGGCATCCTAATTCAGTATGTAAGTCTTATCTTAGAGATTTTGATGTTGACGGTGGTTTTGATTGGGTTTATAGTGTTTATGATTATCTTGATTATAAATATTTAATAAGGCTTAATATTAAGTATGAGGATTTAATAGAAAACCCAAACGAAGTTCAGAAAAGAATAAGTGAAGCAACAGGATTAAAGATTAAACATAAGTTTAGTGATTACCCTAGTTTTTTCCCTGATAGAGATGTTGAAATGCAAGAACAATACCAAGCTAGAAAATTAGAGAAAATAGAAATGCCTGAAAGATGTAATACTCTTATGTCTGAAGAATCAATCAATATTGCTAAAAAAGTTTACGGTTATGAATGATGTAAGCCCATTTGCATACGTTAGCCCATACGCTATATTAGGCAAAGGAAACGTAATAGAAGAAGGTGTTGTAATAAAAGACAACGTAGTTATAGGAGATAACAACCATATATCGCCTTATGTTACTATTGGTTTAGCTGGAGAAGTAAGAGGGGAAAACGAAATAAAAGGAAAAGTAGTAATAGGTAGCAATAATGTAATAAGAGAATTTACATCTATACAAAGTCCTCAAAGATATGACTTTACTCAAATAGGTAATAACTGCTTTATAATGGATAAAGTACATATAGCACACGATTGTATAGTAGGGGACAATGTAACAATAGCACCAATGGTTACTTTAGGTGGTTGTGTTAATATAGGTGATTATACTAATCTAGGTATAAACTGCTCAATACATCAACGATTAACAATAGGAGAAAGTGTAATGATTGGAATGGGTAGTATAATAACAAAAGATGTTCCTAATTATGAGAAGTGGTTTGGTTGTCCAGCCATTTTTAAAGGTTATAATTTAATAGGATTACAAAAGAGATACCCAGAGAAAACAGAAGAAGAATTAATTAATATTTGTAGAAAATGAGTTTTAAAAGAGGATTATGTGATATAGGTGTTTTAGAAGCTGCTGCTGGGTGCAATTTAAGATGTGCGTCCTGTGTTGCTTGGACTGAAAAGGGTAAAGACCTTATTACGGAAGAAATAATAGAAAAAGCAATGCCCCTATTTAAAAGAGTAGGCGTTAAGCAAGTACAGATGTATTGGCGTGGAGACCCTTGTATTCACCCAAGACTGCCAGAGATGAATGAAATAGTTTTAAGGCACGGAATGAAAACAATAGTAAGTACTAATGGGGTGACTAAGCATTGTGGTAATCCAGAGTATATGAGAAAACTATTAAACACAACTACTCACTATGCTGTTTGTTTAGATGGACACGACGCAGAATCATTGGCTAAATATAGGATAGGTGCTAAATGGGATAGAATGATTAACAATTTAGAAATAGCGTCTAAGATTGATTCTAATTGTGATAAGATTCTAGCTGTATTAATGTTTAAATACAACGAGGGGAAAGAGCATATATTCGAGGAAATAGCAAAGAAATATGGCTTTAGGGTTGATTTTAAAGCACCTAATGTATTAGGAGAGTACATATTGACAGAAGACCAAGCTAATGAATGGTTAGCAGAATCACCAAAGTATAGCAGATACGACAAGACACCATCAAAAGATATTGAGGGTATTAAATGGAGAGGTAATGATGTAGCACCTAAAAATATGGGAGAGTATGTTTACATACATAGAAACGCAGACAACTGTACGTCTGGGAATATTATTGTAGCTGCGAATGGAGATATACCTATATGTGGTCAATTCACTAAAGAAATTAATGGACTAGGTAATGTATTTGACCCAATAGATAATATACTTGCTAGATACGCTGGTATAAATGAAGATATGTATGATAGAAAGTTGAAAGAGTGTAGTGAGAAATGTTTATGTATTGTTAAACCAAGATAGTATGTGTGGAATATTAGCTATACAAGGTAAACATAGGTATAAAGAAATACCAGAAGCTCTAATTGAAAGAGGTCGAGATAGTCAAGGAATGTATCAAGATGAATACGCTCAACTTATACAGACTAGGCTACATATTACTGGTGGTGATGTTCAATTACCCTACCAACAAGAAGAATTTGTTTTACTGTTTAATGGCGAAATATACAATTATAAAACATTTGCAGACAACGAATATAAAGCTATCATAGAAGCATATAAAAGCGATAGGATGAACGAATTAGACGGTCAGTATGCTATTATAATTTACAACAAAGAAACGCATTTAATGGACGTTTATTTAGACGAACTAAGAATACACGCTTTGTATATGGATGAATACAACGGAAGCACTATCTACTCATCAAATTTAAGAAGCCTACCAAAGTTAGAATACGATAAATACCAACATCGAGGTTATGGAAACATCACAAAGCAAAGAGTTTTATAGCGATTTTTTAAGTGCTATTTATAAGCGAATGACTAATAGAGTAGTTGTTCCAGTTTCAGGTGGGTTAGATTCTACATTAATAGTTAAGGCTTTATATGACTTAGGACTACATAAAGACGTTAAATACGTAACAATGGGTAGTAGTAAGTATGTTGATGCTGTTAGTTCAAAGTATGGTATTTATGTTGAAAGTTTTGAGCCGCAAATAAACAAGGGAGATTTAAGAAAGCAAATAGAAATATTAGAAGAGCCTTTTTATGCACCAAGTGTTAACTATTATCTATATGAAAAAATACATCAAATGGGTGGTAGAGTTTCATTCTCTGGATTAGGTGCAGATGAATTGTTCGGTGGTTATGACTACTACAACACAGAATTATATCCAAGAGGGTTGTTTCAAGAAATTAAAGCAGTAACAAACGAAGAGAAGAAAGAGCAGGATAAATACTTTTTAACTCACCATCATTTAAGAGAAAACGAAAAGATAGGTTTATATTGGCAAGTAGAGGGGCGTTATCCGTTTTTAGATAAAGAAGTTCGTAAGCATAATGATATTGGTAAGTCAATAATAAAAGAAATACTATTAAGAGATTTTAAAGATAGCTTCGTTAATAGAAAAAAAGAGGGATTTAGACTAACAGAAGTTAAAGACCGTTCTAAACAAAGACTACAATATTTAGAACAATTAGCAATATTTAGAGATATATTCAAAATTTAGTATTGTATTTGACCGACTAAACAAAATAATGTTGTTTAATTTTGTATAAATACTTAATAAATGGCAAGATTAAAAGACGTTGTTGATGAATGTTTAACTGTCGCAGATGCTTACGTTGATATTAGTTCAAGTACTTATAATGAATTAAGTGCTGTAAATTGGGAAGATAACGATAAAGACTTTCCAATGTTTCTATTTGATAAACGAAGTGTAAACGTAACAGTTGACAAATATTCAAGAACTAACTTACCATCATCTTCTATCTATACAGCAACAGTTTATTTCTTTAACACTTACAAGGAAAGCGAAAAAGCGAGTACCGACCTACAAACAAAGCAAGATACTTTGATTGACTATGCAAGTAAATACTTTGCAGAACTAAGAAGTCGAAACGAAAGTGGTTCAAATGGTTTTTATTTGGGTGCAATATCCTTTAACAGTTTAGATGAAGCTCATAGTGGTAACCTTATACAACTTGCTTATAATGTTGAATTTATTGTCAAGGTAGAAAATTGTACTCTTGGCGATTTTAATTATTAAAAAATGAACGAAGAAAGTAAAATGATTGGTGAGAATGGGTGTGTCTTTATAGACAACTCTGTAACCAATGAAGATATTTATATGATTCACGTTGTTTCTGACGCTGTATTTACAGTATTAAACGAAACAGATGCTAAAGGTGGTAGTGAAACAGATGTACTATCTACAATGAATTTAAGTGGTAATACTATACCAGCAGGAGCAATATTAACTCCATACGATGAAGTGTTTAGTGATGTATCTATTTCAAGTGGTAGTTTAATAGCTTATAAGCTAGGTAGGTAATGGCTAAGAATATAACAGATGGACTTAGCGATATAGGTCAGTATGTTATTGAAGAGTTAGCCAAAGAGATAATAAAGCAAGACCACTCTAATACTGGTAAATTAATTGATAGCTTAGACTATAACGTAAATACTGCAAACACGTCAATAGATGTGTATATGAACGACTATGGTAGATATGTTAACACAGGACGTAAAAGAGGTGCAAGAAAAGTACCGATTCAAGCACTTGTTGAATGGATTAAACAACGTGGTATCGAAACGAACAATAAAAAAGCACTCGGTATCGCATTTGCAATACAAAAAACCATTGAAAAGCAAGGCAGTCCAACAGTCAACAGTAGAAAGAAAGGTAAGCGAACTGAATTTGTTGATGATACCATAGAAAGAATAAGTAACAAAGTTGAAAATATGGTAGCTGATGTATTTGAGAAAGAGATTGAAATTCAGTTAGATAATTTTGTAAAAAGAATATAAATGGCTATAACGATATACACAGAGCCAGCAGGAGTTACAAGTCCTTATAGACCTGTTTACTTTGACTGCTCTAGTGATTTAGGAACTATAACAAGTATGATAGCTGACGTTTATACTGATGGTAGTTTAGTTTCTACGATAGATGTTGACCCTATACTTGGAGAAACAGACCAGTTTAGAATTGAAATAGGAGAAGTATTAAAGAAACAATTAACAAGCGAGTTTAACGAATCAGTAGCCTCTTTAAATGCTTTTGACCAAACAACGAGTGCTAAACAGTATTACGTTAGATTATTTGAAGTTTATACAAGTGGGAGTGTTTTAGATACATCTTGGACTGAAGAAGGTGCTGGTGTAGGATATGAGCAGTCTTCAACACTATACACTCACAACTTAATATTTCAACACGAACAAAAAGACACAGCTTCAGATTATGCTTTATTAAATTCATCTGCTTTATTCCAAACAAACAGACCACAACTAAGCAATGTTAGTAGAGCTGAATTTCTTTATTTTGGTGGTACAATAGTTCCATCAAACCCACAAATGAAGTTCCAATTAGATGTTTATACTGGTGCTAATGGTGGTGGTTCTTCATCTAGCACAACAAGTTCCAACGTACAATCTACTAATAGAAAAGTAAACTATTGTGTTGATGTTTCGGCTATATCAACTACTAGAAAATCATTAGGGGTAACTGCTTACGATTCTACATCAACTCAACGAAGTGCTGAATTTATAGTTAATATAATTGATAGCTGCGATGACGATGTAATAATGTACTGGCAGAATCATTATGGATTCTTTGATTCATATACTTTTAGAGGTAGATATAGAGAAAAAACAAAGAACAAAAAGCGAAGCATAGAAAAAAGATTAGCGTTAGATTATGCTATTTCAGATAGAGGAGAAACTGACATATCAAACGAGAATGAGAGAAGTTTTGAAATTTACTCACAAACAGAATCAAAAGCTGTTATTAAATGGTTAGCAGAGATAGGAGAAAGCGTTGATGTTAGAATAAAAAAAACAATAGATGGCAGTATTGAATTTCTACCAGTAAATGTTACAAGTGTATCTAGTACAATAGAAGATTCAGACAGAGTAATACATCAAATAAAAGTTAACTACAAACTAAGTAACAAAAGAATAAATCAACTTGGATAACGTACAAATTGAAATATTAGACCCTGACAATAATATTGAGGGTGTTTTAGATGTAGGTAATTCTAAGAACTTTTCTATGTCTTTGACTACTTCAATAGCAGATATTAAAGACATTTCTACGCGTTCTGGTAGCTTTTCTACTTCTTTTAAAGTACCTAGTACAAAAGACAACGACAATCTGTTAGACCACATCTATTTAAGCCAACACAAAAACTATAAAGACTTTGACGCAGAAAAAGATTGTAGAATAAGAGTTAACGGTATTAATATTGAAAAAGGCAAACTACAAATAACTAGAATAGCTAGAGAGGGTAGAGATGGTAATTCGTATTCTTTAAAATTCTTTGGTAATAATATGGATTGGGTTCTTAATATGAAAGAGAAAACAACTCAAGACTTACCATACTTAGATAATACATTTACTTATGACAGTACAAGCGTAGAGGCTTCTTGGCAAGATAGTGGAGCAAATCAACAACCATTATATGCTTTAATAAATAGAGGGCAAAAAACAACATTAGGAGCTTATAACGTATTAGATTTAAGACCTGACTACTATGTAATAGACTATCTTAATAATGCTTTTAAATCTGTTGGTTATAATTTTGAAAGCACGTTTTTCAACACAACAGCTAACAAGAAGTTAATAATACCTTTCTTTGGTAAGAACTTTAGAGATTATGATAGGTCAGTTTCAAATACAGCGATAGTTAAGCTAGATACATCTGCTACAAACTTTGATAATACATTTACTACTGCTGCTGGTACTTTTAATGATGTAATAAGATTCGATGCGTTGACCGTTTCAGAAATGGAAGACCAACGTATGAACTATCAAGCTACATCTTTTAGTTCTCACGCTGCCTCAACTGGTGGTGGGATAACAATAACAAATGCTTCGATAGATACAAGTTTTAGCGACACTCCAGCACCTTTAAAAGATGATAGCAGTAACTATGCTTCAAATCAATATGTAGTGCCTTACAACAATAAATATAGAGTTAAGGCTATAATTGACGCTGTATTAACAGAAGACCAAACAAAAGCCTTTTTAAACCCTCAATTAAACCACTATATAAAACTAACTAGAGGTGGTAATGTTTCTAAGTTTCCAATGGTTGCTCAAAGTCAAGGAACAGAAGTAATAACTAATGTAAGTTCAAATAGGCAAAAAAGAACATTTACAAGAGAAGTTGCATCTTCTTGGTTTTCTGCTCAAGCTGGAGATATACTAGAGATAGGATATGAATTTTATGTAAATAAAGGTCAAGGTACTTGGTCTTCTGATGATTACTACTTTAAACTAGAACACAACCCAACTATAATAACATACGAACCTTATCCTTATTTAGATGAAGGAGATACTTTTAATTGGGCTACTGTTTCAGATGACAACATAAGCGTATTAGATATTGTATTAGATATTGGTAGATTATTTCATATTTACTGGGAAACAAACACAGCAACTAAAACAGTTTCAGCAGAGCCTAGAGATGATTATTATAACGAAATATCAACAGCAACTAACGAAACAGATAGAGTTGACCCATCAAAGCAATTTGAGATAACATATAATTCCAGTGCTTACAAAAGAAACCAAGTATTCAGATACAAAGAAGATGATAAAGATGGTTATTTAGTAGCACGAAACAAAGAAGCTGCAACAGAATGGTGTTCTTATGAGCATAGTTTTCCTAGTAAATTCGTTGAGGGAACAACATCTGTAGAAACAAAAGTATTAAGTGCTACATATACTTTAGAAGATATTTATTGTGGTGGTGGTATTGCTCCAATATTGGCTCGTTTTTGGGTAGATGAAACAAACCTTAAAAACATTTATGAAAGTGAAGCGTTAGCACCTAGAATACTTTATTTTAGATATACTGCTCAATTTGATATAGATGGAAACTTTAGAGATTTTCAATGGCGTACAGAATCAACAACTAGAAAGTCTATACCTTATGCTTTACCTTTTCCAGTATATGACGAGGGACAATTATTAGCAACAGTACCAAACGAATTAACATTTAAAGAAGTTCAAGGAGATGATGGTTTATGGTATGATAACTACCGATTAACAGCAGCAGAAATAAGAGATGGTAAAAGCCTTGCTTTATATTTAAGAACTGATTTAGTTGACTATAAAAACATAGACTTTAAGAAGATTTATTACTTCGATAATCGCTACCCAGACATTGAGGGTTATTGGAGATTGATAAGAGTATCTAATTTTAAACCAACATCTAATGAGATTAGTGTTAAGCACGAATTTACACAAGCTAGAAACTTTGAAGCTGAAGCGACAACACCAGACCTTACAGATGAAGTTGAAAGTGGTTTAGACAACAACAACACTCAAACTTATAGACAACAACCACCTAATACTGGAATAAATACTGGAGAATCAACCTCTGGTGGGCGTCAATCTCATAGTACTGGATTTGATAATAACATAAAAGATTCTTCAAACATAGCTTTTGGGAATGGATTGAGTACAGATGGAACAGGTGTTTTAAGAATGGGTATTAACAACCTAGACGTAAGCACAGATTTATTTCAATTAGGAACTGGAACGCCCGACAATCCATTTAGTATTTTAAGAGTTGACCAAAGCGGAAACACTTATTTTAATGGTGAGTTAGTAGTTAATGGAGATGTTTACGTAGATGTAACTACTGATTATACAATGAATGGAACAGAAAAAGGTATTTATTTAGATTCTAGTAGCGGTGGGTTTACATTAACACTTCCACCTTCTCCAAGTAATGACTATCAATGTAAGATTATAGATTCTACTGGTAGTTGTGGTGGTAATAATGTAACTGTTGACGGGAATGGATATAACATAAACGGAGGCTTATCGGGTACAATAAGTTCTGACTATGAAAGTTGGAATGTAATTTTTAACGGAACACAATATAATATATGACTTTTATACCTAATATAGAATACGACATTAAACAAGCAATAGATGTTATTTATAGCACCTATGGAGATACTGTTAGTGTTAGTGAGAAAAAGAAAAACCTTTTAAAATTTGGTTCAAGAACAACAGTTGGTACAGGGTGGGAAACCTTAATGACAACACAAGGTTCTGAAACAGCAGAAACACTATTATCTACAAATGGAATAACAACAGTAGTTTCTAGTAGTGGTAGTGATACAAGTACAATAAAATATGAGTATCACACAATAGCTGGAGATTCCGCTACATTCGGAGTAAGTACAGATGTAACATTAACAGGAACAACACCAGTAACACTACCAACAGCAGCAGCGAGAGTAAGTAGAGCCTATAATTCAGATGGAACAGCCTTAGTAGGTAATATTTATTTCTACGAAGGTGGTACAAGAACAGATGCTAATACTCACGCAGTTATTCCAGCAGGAGAACAACAAACACAAAAGGCTCAAACAACCATTAGTTCAACTGATTATTGGATAGTAACTAATATAACATTATCAGTATTATCAAAAACAAGTGCTTATGCAGAAGGTAGATTAGAGGCTAAACCAATAGGGACAAGTTATTGGCGTCCAATATCTCAAAACTTCTCTTGTAAAGATTCGAGTGGAACGGTAGAACTATCAAAAAAACCATATATAATAGTACCTAAAAACTATGATGTTAGATTGGTCGTAAAAACAAATGCTGCTAGTGTAAGTGTTGCTGGTGGGTTTAATGGATATTTAGCAAAAGTAATATAAATGGCAACAACAAAGACATTAGCGTTAAAGATAGATGTACAAGGAGAAGAGCAGTTAAAACAGTTACAATATAATTTTGACAATTCTAGACGTGCTTTACAGACTTTAAACAAAGCAGAAAAAGCGGGTATAATTACAGCTAAACAAGCAAACGCTGAAAGGGCTAGATTAAACGTACAGTTAAAAGCAAATAGAAACGCTTTAACAGACCAACAAAACGCCATACTAAGAAACAATGACGCTTTAAAAAAGAATAGTGGATTTGTTGCTGGTGTTAAGAAGGGAGTAGGTCAATGGGCTACTTCGATGATTGGTGTAACTGCTGCTATCGCTATAGGGACTAGGGTTATTGGTAATATGGTTAGTGTTGTAACCGATTTTAGTAAATCAACATCGACATTAGCTGCTGTATTAGGTAAATCAAAAGAAGAAATAAGAGATTTATCAACACAGGCAAAACAATTAGGAGCAACAACAGCGTTTACAGCATCACAAGTTGTTGAGCTTCAAACTGAATTTGCAAAATTAGGTTTCCCAACTGGAGATATAAAGAATATGACAGCATCAACATTAGATGCTGCTGCTGCACTTGGTTCTGATTTAGGGGAACAAGCAGCTTTAACTGGAGCTGTATTAAAAGGTTTTGGATTAGATTCAACAGAAGCAGCTAGAGTTAATGATGTATTAGCTAAATCTGCTAGTAGTTCTGCATTAGATTTTAGTAAATTAAGTACAGCCTTGCCAATAGTAGGTGCAACAGCTAAAACTGCTGGTGTTGATTTAGAAAGAACAACAGCTTTATTAGGTACTTTATCAGATAGGGGTATTGACGCTAGTACTTCTGCTACTTCATTAAGAAATATATTCTTAGAATTAAGTAAGAAAGGATTGACTTTCGAGGAAGCAATGGCTAAGATAAACGGGGCAGCAGATAAAAACGCTGTTGCTATGGATTTATTCGGTAAAAGAAGTGCTACTGCTGGTATTATTATAGCTGAAGCTGGTATTAGTATTGATAAACTAGAGGGAACACTAAATAATGCGGAAGGAGCAGCAAAAGCAATGGCTGACACAATGCTTGATAATTTAGCTGGAGATATTACAAAAGCAGAATCAGCTTGGGAAGGATTTATACTTTCTTTGGAAGATGGCGAGGGTGCTTTTAGTCAAGTTTCTAGGTCATTTACACAAGGGTTTACTTCTATATTAGGACAGTTAACAAAGATGAATGAGGGCGACTGGTTTGGGGTTGGCATGGAATCGTTAAGACAAATTAATCCTGAATTAGAAAACTTTATTGAAGTAACCGATAGAGCAACAGGAGAAACAAGAAAACTAAGTATAACTCAAGAAGATTTACTCGTAGCATCTGAAAAGAACGCTGAAATATTTGGAGCTTTAAACGAGGCTTATAAAAACAAAACAATAAGTGCTGAAAAATACGCTGCTGGTGTAAAAGAATTGGTTGGTGGATATGATGGTTTAACAGATTCAGAGAGAAAATTTAGAGATGATATTGCTGGGTTAGTAGAAGACTTAAAACGTGGTGAAATAAGTTTAGAGCAGTTTCAGGAAAGTGTTGAAAAAACAAGAGAACAAAGAATTGCACTTGGTAGAAAAAAGATGGCTGAAGAAGTTAAGCAACGAAACGCAGAAAGAAAGGCAGCCGAAAACCAAGCGTTAAATGAAAAGTTGGCAGCAGATAACGCAGCAGCGGAAGAAGAAGAAAAAGCAAACGAGAAACGAGAAAAAGCAGCAGTAGCTTCGGCTAAAAGAATAGCAGACGCCAAACGTAAAGAAGAAGAAAAAGCCTTTGAAGATAAAAAGAAAAGAGAAATAGATGCTCAAAAACAATTAGAACAACTAGCAATACAATCTATTGAAGATGATAGAACAAGAGAAAAACTCGCTTTAGCTGCTAAGTTTGATGATAAAATTGCAGCAATAAAACAAGATAGTGAGGCTGAAAAAACATTAGTATTAGCAATAGAAGAACAAAAAAGGACAGCACTAAATGAACAGGATGCTAAGTTTAAAGAAGAAGATAAGGCAAAACAGCAATTAGAGAGAGCTTTAAAATTGGAAAATGCTTTGATGCAGGCAGAGGAAGATTTAGCACAACAAAATATAATATTAGAACAACAAAGACAATTACAGTTAGAAAATGATAAGTTAACTAGTGCTGAACGTGAAAGAATAAATTTAGAATTTAATCAACGTATTGCGGAAAACACAAAAAACTTAGAAAAAGAAAAACAGAAAGCGGTAGTGGCAACAGCTAATATTGCTATAGGCGCTTTAGATGCAGCTTCAGCATTTGCAGCAGAGGGTTCTGATTCACAAAAAGCCTTAGCTTCAGCAGCAGCTTTAATTAGTACTTATCTAGCAGCACAACAAGCGTATCAATCACAGATGGCTATATTTACTCCTGACGCACCAATTAGAGCAACCGTAGCAGCTGGTGTAGCTGTTGCACAAGGTTTAGCTAGAGTTAAAGCAATAAACGCTGTAAAAGCTGCAAAAGGAATGTATTTAGAAGATGGTGGAATGATTAACGGAGCATCACACGCAAACGGTGGAGTGCCTTTTACAGTAGATGGTAGAACTGGATTTGAAGCAGAAGGTGGAGAGGCTATAATTAATAAACGTAGTACAGCGTTATTTAAACCTTTATTAAGTCAAATCAATCAAGCTGGTGGTGGTGTTGCTTTTGCTAAAGGTGGTTTAGTAAGTAAGTTTCAAAACGGTGGATTAAGTCCTAGTAACGTGGGGGTAACTTCAGCACAGCAAGGATTTAATCAAGGAATAATAGATATAGATGGATTATCACAGTCAATAAGCAACAACATCAATTCAATAGAAGTAGTAAATGTAGCTACAAATACAAGTCAAGTAGCAACAGAAGTAATTAACATACAAAACGAAGCAACATTTTGATAGTAGATGAAGAAACAAAAAAGAACAGGCGAGATATATGTGAATTATGCCCACACAAAAGAGGAGATTTTAAATTATTCGGTATCACTTTCTTTAAGCGAGTATCACAATGCTCAATTTGTAAGTGTAGCCTATTGTTAAAAACTGCGTTAGAGGACGCTAAATGCCCTAAAGATAAATGGTAGCACCAAAACATAAAGCGATTAATTACATCGACCAACGGTCTATAATTGATGCTTACGAAGAACTTAATAAACTAAAACCTGATGCAGATAAAATAAGGTTTTTAATTGGTTTATTTAATGAGTTTCACAATAACGAGATGTTAACTTGGCGTTCATACAGTAGATGTATGGATTGCAAAAACGCTTTAAGAAAGTTTTTTAGATACGTAATAGAAGAATGGAAAAAGACATTATAAAAGAATTACTAGAAAGTTATAAATTAGATGTTAATACCAAATTAGTTAACGCTGTTTATAATATGATGCAACTAGGTTTTGATGCTATGTGGTTGCGAAATATGACTATAATAAAAGACTTTGATGAACTTTACAAAACAGATACTCCAGTAATGGAGATATACGGAGATTTAAGTATTAAGTATAAAGATTTATCAGTTAATCATATCCGTAAGATAATATCCGAAAGACGCTTATACGAGATTTAATTGCTTAAATAGTAAGCACAACAAAATATTATATTGCTTTAACTTTGTATTATAAAATTTTATTTTTATGATATTCAATAAAGCAGAAAACAAAACCGAGATTAACATTAATGATGAAATCGGTTTCTGGGGGATTACCCATACTGACTTTACTAATCAATTAAATGGCGTTGAAGGAGATATTCAACTAAACATCGCTTCTTATGGTGGTGTTGTTTCTGACGCTTTTGCAATCTACAATTCTTTAAAATCTCACAAAGGGCGAGTAACAGCTAATATCTACGGAGATAGTGCAAGTTCAGCTACATTAATTGCTATGGCAGCAGACGAGATTAGAATTGCAGATAATGTAATGTTTTTAATTCATAATGTTTGGGGCGGAGTAACTGGAGAAGCAGACGATTTAAGAAAGGCAGCTGACAATATGGATAAAGTAAATGACAACATTATAGAAGCATATAAAAAGAAAACAGGGTTAAACAAAAACACTATTAAATCTTTAATGAATAAAGGAGATTGGATGACAGCAAAAGAAGCTAAGTCTAATGGTTTTGTTGATTCTATTGTTCAAGCAGAAGATGTATTTAATAGAAGTGAATCAGTATTAATGAATTGTGCTAATGAAGAAATGAAAAAAGCACTATTAGAAAAAGTAAACACAATTAATAATAAAAATCAATTTCAAATGACAGAAGACAACAAAAGTTGGTTTCAAGAGCAATTTGATAACTTGAAAAACTCTTTTAAAACTGAAGAGCCAAAAGTTGAAGAAGTTGTTGAAACTAAAGAAGAAACTATTTCTAAAGAAGAAGTTTCTGAAATGTTAAATTCAGTTAAAGAAGAAATTTCTAATGTTAAAGCTACTAACGAAACAATCGTTAATGCTAAAGATGAAGAAATAGCTAAACTTAAAGCTGAATTAGAAAAGAAAAATGCTAACCCAACAGAGGTAAAAGCAGAAAGTAAAAACCCAGAAGAGGACACTAAAAAAGAAGTAGAATCTTGTTCAGGTATTGCAAAAATATTTGTAAACAGAATGAACAGAAAATATGGGTCAGTAATTAATTTTAAAACTAAATAAAAATGGCAGAAGTATTACAATCAAATATTTCACATACTTACGCTGGTAAAGAAATAATTGATGAGTTGTTTTATCAACCTCAAGAGAATGTTCCAGCTTTAAGTGATTGGTATAGATTTATGCCAGTTGTAGGTGATAAGGTAAATTTATATTTACCAAATACATTAACAAAAGTATTAAGAAAGTACTCAACTTGTGGCTTTAGTGCTGCTGGTGGTACGGCTAACATTGATGACGTAGTGTTGTCAGTAGAAAAAGTAAAAGCAAATGTTGAAGAGTGTGTTGATACTTGGGATGATACAATCTTTGCTGAAACTATGAAAACTGGTGTTGATAGAGATAATTTATCAGGAACTTTAATTGATACTATCATTAGAACTCAATTAGTAAAAGGTTTACAATCAGATATTCATAGAATTGCTTGGTTTGCTGATGCTAACGATGCTGATTCAGACTGGAATCAATTTGATGGATGGATTACAAACTTTGTAGATAACTCTGCAACTATCGGAGCTACTCGTTTTATTGATATGGATGGAACATCTTTTGAATCTTCTGATGCTCTTGCTTCAGGTGGTGCTTATGGATTGTTAAAGCAAATTTGGGAAGCTCAAACAGCTACTTTAAGAGCTTTACCAGCTATGGATAAAAAGTTCTACGTTACTAATACAGTATTAGATAACTACCGTAACACTTTAGAATCTCAATCTAACTCTTTAGGTCAAGCATTAATACAAGATGGAGTTGAAAGACTTTACTTTAGAGGTGTTGAATTGGTTGCTGTACCTGAATGGGACACTAACTTAGCTGATTCTACTAACCCTCACTATACTGGTTCAGGTCTTGGTATCGGTTCAAACTTAATTGTTTACGCTGCTAAAGATAACTTAGTATTTGGTTCGGATGTTTCAGATGGAGCTTCTCAATTAAAACTTAGATATTCTGACGATGACGATGAGCAAATGAAAGCTATATCTAAATTCAAATTAGGAGTACAGACAATTCACTACGAATTGGTTTGTGTAGCATACTAAATTAATAAGGCGAGTGTTTCGACACTCGCTTTTATAAACTTTTAAACTAAATAAAATGGCAGAAATAACTTCAGATATTCTAGTTGCTTGTGAAGACGAGAACAGAAGAGGTGGTTTAAAAAGACTGTTCGTTATCAATAGAGAAAACGTAACATCTTTCACAGCTGGTTCTACTCACGACTATACAGCTGTTACATTAGATGCTACTTCAGACGTATTTTTTGAGATACAATTTGACGATGAGGGAGCTTCTTATACAGCAGAAGGTTCTCGTGAAAATGGCTCATCTTTACAAGAGCATACTATTGAGGCAGTAATACCTAGAATACATAAAACTAAAGCAAAAGAATTACAAGCACTATTTACTAGTTGTAAAGTAATTGTTATTGCTGAAACTTATATTTCTACTGGAACATATAACCAAGCATTTGTAATAGGTTACGATGAAATTTTAACAGATGACGCAGCTTTAAGAGCTAACGTAACTACAACTGTTGAAGCAGAATTACAAGGTCAAAACGCTTACACACTTACAATGAGTGGTAAGAGTGCTGAAATTGCAAGAGAATTTGTTGGTAGCATAACTTCAAATGCGAGTGGTACTGTAAACTTCGGTAGCTAATAAGCATAAATAGGCGAGGGTTTAGGCTCTCGCCTTAATATAAGATACTATGTATAAATTAAAAGAAAGTGGTCTTGGTAAAAAGTGGTGTGGTGATGAGATTATCATATTAACCAACGAATTAAGCCAAAGAAAGTTAAAAAAATTATTTAATAAGAATTGCGAATTTGTAGAATATGAGCAACAAACCACAAGCGAGGAAACCCAGACATCGGACAGTACCGCCAAGAACAAAGATACAAGCACTAGCAGTATCAACAGACGTAAATCAAACAAAGGAAAAACAAACAAAAAGCGAAAAACAGACTAAATGGTATCCGTTTTTTGTTGATTCCGACAATATTTATATTAATGACTTAGCAGCAAGAGCTAAAAGAAGCTCTACTCATGGTGCTATTGTTCAATCTAAGGCAAACTACACTAAAGGACAAGATTTTGTTTATTATCGTAATAATGAAAGTGTAGAATTAAACGCTAAAGAAGAAGAATACTTTAACGAAGTAAATAAGTATAGACAAAGTTTACACGATGTATATGGCTTAAACGCCTACGATTTTGTGTACTCTGGTAATTGTTACATTGAAGTGATAAGAGGTAAGGATTTTGATTCTATCTTTTATTTAGACGCTTCTAAAGTAAGAAAAAACGAGAAAACAGCCTTTATATCTGGTTATTGGCGTGAAATATTATTACAACAAAATCCAACGGATGAATACCCTATTAAAACTGTTGAGCTTTGGAATGGTGAAATAGATACAAAACAAAAACACTTTATAATTCACGTTAAAAATCATTGTCCAGAGTATGATTATTATGGATTACCTGAACACGTACAAGTATTAAAGTGGGCTGATATTGAGTATAAAATTGCTCAATTCAATTTAAAGAAATTAAAAAACGGATTCTTTCCTAGTGCTGCGATTACTATTGTAGGTCAACCACCTGAAGGAAAGAACGCGCAAGAGTATGTAGAAGCTATTAGAGATAACTTTACAGATGAAGAAAACAACCACAAGATGTTTGTTCAAATGGTTGATAGTCCAGACCAAGCAGTACAAGTAAATGAATTTACAACTGTAAGAGAAGGTGAAATGATGGAGCTACAAAGATTAGCAAGAGAAAACATAATCTCTGGTCATAGATGGTTCGCTAGTTTAGCTGGTATTTCAACTGCTGGAAGTTTAGGGAGTAACCAACAAATAAGAAACGAATACAACATAGCTTTAAAGGGTGTGGTTGTTCCACAATTTCAAACACCTCTATTAAATGCTTATGATACATTATTAAAAATATTAGGCTTTGATTTAGAGTTAGGAGTACTTAATGTAGCTCCAGTAGGAATAGAAGATAGAATTGAGCCTAAAGAAGTACTAACTAAAAACGAGCAACGTGAGCTATTAGGTTACGAGCCGTTAGAAGAAAACGAACAAAATGAGCCTGACAACGGAAATGATGACGACAGCGGAAGTGAAGACTAACGCTTTAGTTAACGCAAATATAGACACAGCTTATTTAGACCAATACATTTTATTGGCTCAAAGAAAGTATTTTAGAAAGTTTTTAGATAATGACTTCTACGAAGAATTATTAACTCAAATAGCTGCTTCTTCTTTGACTTCTGATAATTCTACTTTACTAGAAAGCTACATAAAACCAGCGTTAGCACACTATATAGTCTATGAAAGTTTACCACAATTAAGAAACTCAATCGACAAAGGTGGTGTTTATCTTAATTTAAGTGAAACATCTGACGCTGTAAGTGATTTTGGTTACGGTCAAGTAAGAGATGATTATTTAGCTAAAGCAGACGCATTAAGAGAAGAAATAGATTTTTTTATAAAAGACGCCCAAAAAGATGATTCTACAAAATATCCTTTATATTGTGGTAAATCAAGTCAAAACAGCGGAATAATAATATACTAATGAAGTTAACAGTTTATAGAAATAACATATACAGTAATAGAGTTCCGTTAAATGCTTTTTCTGATAACTATTCTATCTTATTAGATGGAGTAGATGAGTATATTAATATAGATGCTTTACAATCTGCAACAGCAAGTAACACAAATGGAACTATATCTATATGGGTTAAGCCAGTAGATGCAACACCTAGTAGTAATGAGTTTTTATTTTCTTTTGGTGACACTAATGCAGATACTAGAATATCTGGTTTTATCCGTACTGATGGAACAGTAAGATTTGAAGCAAAAACAGCTGGAGGTATTTGGTGGCGTGTTACAACTGATGCAGCACTATTAAGTGATGGTACTTGGGGGCATTTAAGTTTTGTGCAAGACGGCACAACCCCAAGAATTGATTTTAATGGAACTACTCCTGCACAAACAACTACTTCGGTTTCAGATATAACTTATTGGTTTAATGGTATAGGTGATATTGATAATGGGCGTTTAGGTTGTAAGAATGATGATTCATTAGGAAATATTTTATTTTTTAATGGTAATATTGATGATTTCCTATACACTTCGGATGCTAAAACATTAGCACAAATACAAGATATTTATAATTCTGGAACTCCAAAAGATGAAAGCGGAATAACCAATGGAGTAAGTTATTACTTAATGGGTGATGCCTCTGGAGATAATTATAATAGTGGAGTAGCTAGTGAGTGGCAATTTATTGACCAGATAGGAAGTAATAATGCTTACACAGTTAATTGCGAAGAAGCAGACATAGAAACAGATACACCATGATAAACGAATATTACATATTACCAACAGGAATGTTAAATGTTTTAGACAACTACGAAGTTGTAGAAACTTTAGAAACTGTTAGATATAATCTTAACGGTACTAAGTTTGTTTGTAAAACAAGAAGCGGAGTTACCAACCCACCTTTTATGAACCCACATACAGCTAAAACACATTCAGAGGTATTAGTTGAAATGGCTAAAGCAGAATGGACTACAAATGAATGAACATCAAGAAATATTAACCACTAAACTAGGGCTTATTGTAGGAAGTGTAACAGCAGGATTAACACTAGCTGACATAGATTTAATAATGGCTATTCTTTTAAAGTTTGTATCAATAGTTTCATTTATAATAGTTATAGCCTTAAACATTCCTAAATTGTATAACAAGATTAAGAGTTGGAAGAATGGAAATACTTAAAAAATACGGTATAAATATACTGATGGCTATTGCTATGGTTGTATGGGGTTTGATTCAGAAAGGTGCTACTTTAGAATTTAAAGAAAAGGTAGGAGAAGTAATGACTGAAAAGATTAACTCTAAGGACTTTATGGATAAGGTTATGACATCTAGTTATATGAAGGAATATAAAGAAGTAGAGAAGCTAAAAACATTAAAAGAAGTAGTAAAAGTAGTTGATAGTGAAAAGGTTGATTTTATACAAGTATTAAGTTTAAAAACAGGATTAACCAAAGA
>Ga0070751_1000475_pt1 | contig 25641 bp, 33 predicted proteins | sample VirMetDEL_Aug_28_FD_78514 | JGI IMG/M metagenome (GOLD analysis project Ga0070751, IMG submission 78514) | Aqueous microbial communities from the Delaware River and Bay under freshwater to marine salinity gradient to study organic matter... | ecosystem: Environmental > Aquatic > Marine > Coastal...
CAATAATGCTGTCACTGACACTATCAACAATCCTGATTCCATTTTATGTCATTCGAGGAACCGGAAAAATTTACAAGAGGATAACAGACCGATGAAGATACCAGAGCCGAACCGAAAAACGATTGAACAAATGATTGATGAGCATCACGAAAAGCAGCAGGGGGGCGGCAGAATGCATCTAGGCTGCTCCCAGCTTGGCGATCCTTGTGATCGTAGGCTTTGGCTTAACTTTAGATGGGCCACCCCTGAGCGATTCTCTGGCCGCATGTTGCGACTCTTCAGGCGCGGGCACAATGAAGAGCAGATCATAATCAATGATCTTAGAGCAATTGGAATTCACATAACCGACACTGGCGCAGCGCAATCTAGGGTTGATTTTGGCAAGCACGTTTCAGGATCAATTGATGGCAAGATTCATTGCGGCGTTCCTGAGGCGCCAAGAAAACAGCATATAGCAGAGTTTAAAACCCACTCGCTAAAGTCGTTTACTGAACTCGAAAAAAAGGGCGTGAAAGAGTCTAAGCCTCAGCACTACGATCAAATGCAGTGCTACATGCTTGGGACAAAAATTGATCGAGCATTATATGTTGCTGTCTGCAAAGATAACGACAAGCTTCACATTGAGAGAGTCAAGCTGGATAAGGCCCACGCTGAAAAGCTGATTAAAAAAGGTCACCGCATAACAATGGCTGAACGTATGCCTGAGCCGATCAGCGCTGATCCATCTTGGTATCAATGCAAATTCTGTCCTTCAAGCGAATTTTGCCATCAGTCAAAACTAACAACCGAGGTCAATTGCAGAACATGCGCTCATAGCACACCTAAAGAGGATAGCACCTTTTTTTGTGAGCGCTGGCAAGACACTATACCTAAAACAACTCAAAAAACAGGCTGCCGCAGCCATGTTATCCACCCAGATATGGTGCCGTGGAAAATGCTTGATTCTGATTACGAGTGGTCGGCAACTTATTCTATTTTGGGAAAATCAGTTGTTAATGGTGAGGACGGGCTAGCTAGTAGTGAGATAATAGCGAACCCAAAGCAGCGGCCTGCTTGAATGAAGATATTTTCATGCAGGCTTTAAAAAGTAAATTTTGTGCAGTAATAACAGGTTGAAGGAAAATCAATGTTAAGAGAATACCAGCAGGCCGCACACGATCAAACGATTGATCATTTGTGCAATGGCGAAGGTAATTTGTGTTTGCAGATGCCAACGGGATCAGGGAAAAGCCATGTTATAGCAGCTCTGACTAAAACAGTTTGCAATCAGTGGAAGGGTTCAAGGGTGCTGATGTTAACGCACGTTAAAGAGCTGATCGAGCAGAATTACGAAAAGCTGAAACAGCACTGGCCTAACGCACCTGCTGGTATTTATAGCGCCTCGATGGGGCGTAAAGAATTGGATATGCCAATCACCTATGCAGGCATACAATCAATACACAAGCACGCTGATAAACTTGACTTAATTGATCTAGTGATGATTGATGAGTGTCATTTAATTAATCACAAAGATGAAGGGAGTTATAGAACGCTACTAAACCAGTTAAAGAAAATTAATCCTTATTTAAAAATAGTCGGAACAACCGCAACACCTTGGCGTCTAGGTCATGGCCTAATTACCGAAGGCGATGCGCTATTTGATAAGCTAATCGAGCCTGTTACTATTGAAGAGCTAATCTCTCAGGGTTATTTAGCACCGCTGAGAAGCAAGAACACGGGCCACCACCTAAACGTTGATGGAGTTAAAAAAAGAGGGGGTGAATATATAGAGTCGCAATTGCAGGCCGCCGTTAATACCGATGATAATAATATTAAAATAATAGAAGAAACCATATCCAGAGCAGGCGACCGAAAAGCTTGGTTATTTTTTTGCTCCGGCGTTGAACATGCTAAAGTCATGGCCGACTTGCTTAATGAACACGGCATTAAAACAGCTTGCCTGACAGGTAAGCACACCAAAAAGCAAAGGGAATCACTTTTAAATGCTTTTAAAGGTGGTGTTTTCCAAGCTGTTACTAATGCCAACATTTTAACTACTGGCTTCGACTATCCCGACATTGATCTAATAGTATTTGCTCGCCCGACAATGTCGCCTTCGTTATATGTCCAAATGGCTGGCCGTGGGATGAGACTGAAGAGCCACACTGATCATTGCATGGTTTTGGATTTTGCAGGCAATGTCAGAAAACACGGCCCTATCATTGCGGTTTCATCACCAAAACCAAAAGGCAAAGGGGGCAAAGTGGTAATGAAGGATTGCCCAGTTTGTTATGAGCTAGTATATAATTTTGTCTCTGTTTGCCCATGCTGCGGCTATGAATTCTCTAAAAAAGAGGTTCGTTTATATGATGATGATATAATGGGCATACAAACAGATATAGTTAATATAAGCGATTGGAAGTGGTCAAGACATATTAGCAGATCGAGCGGTAATGAAATGATTAGATGCACGTATTACGGCGCATTAAACGACTATCCAGTGACAGAATATTTTGCAATAACTAATCAGGGCCAAGGGGGTGACATAGCTGTCAGAAAATTGGCGCACGTAGCGCACAAAGCAGGAGCAATCGAAGCACTTAAAAAAGATACGATACAAAGCATGGCAGAATATTTAAACTTGCCCGAACATAAACCACCAACTGAAATAGAGGTGAAACGAGATGGAAAATTCAAAAAAATTATCGGTAAAAGATGGGGATAAAATAGATAAAGGTGTTATTAAGTGCTGCACTAATTGCTATAATCTAAACGACAAGTTATGGTGCGAAGTATTTAAGATGCCACCCCCCAAAGACTTTTTAAACAAGCCGCAGGAGTGCGAAAGATGGGAAACAATAGTGCCGTTTTAATACCGACTGAACACGAAGAGCAGCGAGAGTTCGTTAGCTGGTTCCGTAAAACATTTAAAACAGTTAAAATTTTTGCCATTCCGAATGGCGGCAGCAGAAACAAAATAGAGGCTGTTAAACTGAAGGCAGAGGGCGTAACATCTGGAGTACCCGATATATATATTCCAGCATGGAAACTATGGGTAGAAATGAAGAGAATTAAAAACAGTTCTCTAACTAAAGAGCAAAAAGAGTGGCGTGATTATTTAATTTCTATTGGTGATAGCTGGCTATGCTGTAAAGGTTGCGAAGCTGCAAAAGAGGCTGTTCAAAATTTTATTGCGAAAAAGAAAAAAATTTACTACCATTGATAATTGTTGGCAATCTCGATTCCTTCTCACTACTAGCCAACATTTAGCCAGCAATCCTAAGCTGGCTTTTTTTTACCCAGTTGCCACTTTGATTAAATATTAAACAGATAAAAATAATTAAATTATTTTGCTATTGAGGGTTGCAATTAGTAATTAAGTTACTATAATTAAATTATTGAAGCAGTACACAAAACCAACCGAGTGAGAAGGAGCTACAAACATGAATTCATTAATCAAAGATATCCTAAAATCAGCACAAGTGGGCAGCCAATATTTTGATACGAGGATACATGGCGGAGGAAGAAGCGTATTCTCAGAGTACGTTCGGCACAATGTCAGCGTATGGGTCAATTTCAGCGGCGAGACTATAGAATATCAAACAGGCGTAGGGTTTTTGGGTAATGATTTTAATTGCCCCGATGATGCGCTAGTAGCATGTGAATGCGACAACTCCGCACTTGATGATATCATAACAGGCAACTATGAAGGTGATGAAATAAAAGTAGGTGATAACATTTTAACTATTGAACAGGCTGAAGAGATTCTTAGAGAGGTTGAAATACTTGCTCAAAATGAGTACAACTCATTAATATCTGAGTACAGTGATAACCCTGACGAATACTATAGAGTCGATGAGTTTAGTGATACGTTCGCACCGAAAGACAAGTCCAAGGCTTACTGCTTCAGCAACAATAGTGCGTGCTGGGTGGAGGCTTCCCAGTACGAAATAACAGATAAAAGAGATGGCTCTAAAATAATTATCAATGCTGAGTCTGTCGAAGATGCAGCTATTCGTTACGGCATATTGATAACAACACATAATGATCAATATATAGATCGAGATTATGAAGTTGTAGCAGTATAAACAACAGCGCCTCGCAAGGGGCGCAACAATCACAAACGATAAGGAAACTCAAAAATGAAAACCATCAAATTATCAGTAGTCGGCCAACCATCGAGCGAAAGCGCGATTATTAAAACAACCGTTTGCATAAGATACGGTTTAGATTACCCGCAATGGGTAAAGGCTATTTATAGCCAGATGTACAGCCTTCAGCACCCGTCCAAGGAGTGGCAAAAATACGTTAACCTTGGAGGTGGTACACTATGAAAACCATAGCTACAAATCATTTCCGAACCTCTGAAGAGGCCATATTTTACTATGATAGATACGGCATCAAGATAGATAAAGTTTGCGACAGAATCGCAAGTGGTGAAATTATAATAGGCGAGCCTCAAGAAATAGATGGTTGCTTGCTGTACTGTAGTGAGGGAAGATATTTCTTTGAAAAAAAGAGTTGCAATGAGTAATTAAATTATAGATAATTTAATTATTGAATAGAAGCCACCCAGCTAAGGGTGGCAACATTAACCAAAAGTGAGAAGGGGTTTTTAATGAAAAAGTTTATGTTTTTGCTAGGTGATGGCATCAAGATCACCGAAAGCCAGCGAAAGCAACTGGTTGAAAATTGGAAGAGCAAGAAGCCCGTTTATGCAGCTATAAATGGGGAGGCGGTTAGAGTTAATTACAGGCTCTATCCGAAAAACCGTAAACATAAAAAATGGGTTGAGGTAAGTCGATTATGAAGAAGCAGTTAACGCAAGTGGAAAAAAACGAATTAATGATAGAAAAGTGGAGAGATGAAGGATTGAAAAAGGTTACTCTTCAGGTTCCGGCGGTATTGGTCGAAGCGTTTAAAGGCTTTGCAAAAGAAACTAGAGATATTTTGAGAGAAGGAAAATCAAAATGAATAATGAGGAATATTATAAGGAGGTGATAGCGTTCGCTGTTTCCAGCATTAGGAAACTAACAAAAGAGGTTTTGTCGCAGGAGCCAGACGGCTTGATTATTGCGCCGCATGACGAAGATTGCCGTCCCGTTTATCTTGAAGGTGACAAAGAAATAAAAGGCTTTTTAGCTGGTATTCTTACGGCCTCTTTGATAGTAACCGACGAGAAAATATCGGTTCACTTTACAAAAGATACGGACGAAGCGGCGGCAGTTCATTAACTAAACAAGCCCCAGCAATGGGGCTTTTAACTATTGGGGGTATAAATATGGTAGCTGTTTTTCTAGTCGGTTGTTTTATAATTTTGGCTATTGTTGGAGCTTGCACTAGCAAACCGAATAAAAGGGGCGCTATTAAACGTAAATAGAATTTTATGTCTTATAATCCTTATTATAGGTCATTTAAGGCGGATAGCGCTTTTCAGGCTGTTGTTCCGCAAATCACTAATAATGCCAAAATCAGCAGGCGTGAACTCATTAGAAGGCCGATCAGCGCTTAATAATCCCACTGTTTGGTAAGCCTCGGCTACTAACTCGCTACAAAACACGCTAGAAAGATCATGCTCATTATTACCCAAAATTCCATCATATACAGATTTAAATAATTCATTTTCCGAAGTCTCGTATCTGCGCCCCTTCAATTCCTGCCGCAACTGAGCCAGCTTTAAAAGCCCATCATGGCCTATAGGCCATTGAAGCGGCCGCCAGTACACCTCGCCCTCGAAATCGTCTATACGGGCCGACAATTGCGAAATTTGCACCCCTTTTACATACTGACCATTTATGTCACCTGCCGAGTTAAGTGTTGTCGATTCCCAGAGCGCGATAAAATCAAACTGGTTAATTTTTAACACCATGCCTACGTGACTATATTTTGATCTTGTTGCTAGCTTGATCAAATTTGAAACAAAGCCTTCACCGCTGAACAACACCAGATCGCCAGTTTTCATGGCCATTCTAATCTCGTGATATTTAACCATCTCGCTTCCTCTTTGGCTGAAATTCAATATGAATATGCGTTGGCTCTTTCACAACATCAAATTCGTCTGTTAGCGCTTCAGATATAGACATAACAAGCCGATCAACATAATACTCATCAATGCCGCGAACTCTAACATCAAAAGCGCAGCCGCCATAATGCAAGCTTGTTTCGCTGTGCAGGCTATCGACAACTGACGTTATAACTAGATCAAGACCAAGCCCGTGATATATATCATTGACAACAATCATTGCAGTTGAAAGCTCCGGCCTTATCCCAAATATTTTTACGCCTGCTTTAAATTTCATTTTCACCGCCGTATTTATCCAAATCCTTAAATTTTATTCTCTGAGGATTGCCGTTACAATTGTTGCACATAGTAGATTGTATGTGCCCCACAATATCATCATGCAGCTGATTAACTCCTGTTAATACGCCAACCTTTTCCGACAGCTCGATTATCTTTTCATTGGCGGCTTGATGTTTAGTTTCGCACTCATCCAGCTTTTTAGATAATTTTCTATGATTTTTAACTATGAGTTTAAACATATAAACTATAGCGCTAGATAAAACACTAAACGCACCGATGATAATTTCCAAGCTAAATTCCATTTAATAACCCCCCTTTTTTATGGGGCTATTATTGCCCCTTCAGCGAATGGCCCCTGCTTGAGCCGTCTGTCTTTAATCATAGCACCAGCGCGTGATTGTGTGTTTTTCCATTTAAACTTTGACGGGATGACCCCAGTGGGCGTGGCCCTATTTATCGGCGTGTTGTCTAGTCGTAGGTAGTCTTTGTGCAATAGCTCATTTATAGATTCACCAGACCTGTGCAAATTTAGCAAATATTCAGTTTCAACTGGATCAAGTAACAAAATAACTTTGTCCTGTAAATCATTCTCATAGAATGGGTGCGGGTGAATGTCGATGTCGGCATTTTTCATTGCCATTGTTATTTCGACCTCTTCAACGGTTATTTCTCCGCTGTCTTCATCAACACTAATTACATTTTTATATTTTTTTGTTATTCCTCCAGAAGTTGAAACCCTATCCGGCCTTATGTTTGTTGGGCCATTGTATGCCCATGTTGGAGTTTCAGAAACAGAAACTGCCTTAATAATTCCACCATCTAGCATAATCCAAACAAAAATCGGTATCTCTCCATCGCCTAAATCGTATGGCGGCGATGCAGTGATATAGCTTGTTCTACAGTTCACAGAACCATTGTCAGGTATATTAAGCATAACTCTGTGACCGACTGCGTTATGAGCTGATGAATTCTGAACCCTAAGACCCTCGAAAGCCTCAATTGTTCCGCCAATACCCGCTGTTCCGTAAGCCTCAACAGATAAAGCATATTGTCCAGCAGACGTTAAAAATGTGCCAGAGCCTGATGTTATACTATCAACCTCAGAAGAAACGCTAACCTCGGATTGATGCACCGCGCCAGCCAATATCTCGCCTTGCCCAACGGAGTCATTAGCTATCGAATCTTGATTAACCGAACCTGTCGCTAGGTGTCGGTTCAAAATCTTATCATCGGCAATACCTGTTCCGTCATTAAAACTTATGTCATTGTCTTTGATTTTTGTCATTAATGAAGTGGTTATTGGGCTATCTGTATCTACCTCTCCAGCCGTGATTGCACTGTAAGCCATGTTTTTTTCCTCGCTATAATATTAAATAAGGGTCGTCTGCGTTACTCATCTCTGGCGTATTGTTAGAGATAAAGCCGTATGCGTCTTGGTTTGCTTGTGATTCGCTTGTGTAGTCATTCAACGTGTTAGGCCCAATAACTGCGTATCTGTCGCCAGTCTCTTGTCCTGTCTTGATCATCTTGTAAAAATATCTGTCATTATCGCTTTCAGCCTTTTCTATAATTCGCATTATAGTAGGCAGTGGCGAACCGTTTGAGTCTTGTATAAGGCTAGTGCTTATTGTTATTCCATCACCAACATCCGCTGTGCTGTCTTTTGCATCAACATAACAGCTAAACTCTACAGGTATTTTAAATTGGTCTATTAGCCTTCCTGAAACTTTTGTTGCTGTTCCTGTGCCGCTAGAAGGAACAGTGTTAGAGAATATTTTTTTAACCTTTTCTTCGCCAAGTGAAGTTTGCAAACTGCTGTCTATGTTTATGTATATAGATTCGTAATTGTTTGCACTATCACTACCTGCTTGATCTATTTTGCCGTAAAAATACCAAACAGCCGTTAATATTTTCCGCTGATCTCTTTTAATTTTTATTTGTGCGTCTAGTATATTGGCTTCATCTGTCCATGTTATAGATGGAGCAATGCTTGGCCCTAGCGCCTGCAATTTTATTTCTTGGTTGGCATCATCCCACCATACATTTACATAGCAGTCTTTACACAGCTTATCAATTAGCTTATCACATGGGGTTGGCTCTATCACCCAATAATCAACTGTTTCACTAGATAAAAAGGTATCGCGCTGAGTGTTCCAATCGGTATCAGGTAAATACGTTGCGTGATCTATGTCGGTGAAGTCCTCGATTATATCTCTAATGACATTAACAACGTTGGCGTTAAATCTTTCTATATGCCGTATGGCGTCACCTGAATCGTGGGCGTCAGCAGTTGTGCCGCCTACGCCTCTCGTGCTAACAACAATAGAATCACCGCCTGATGTGCTAGAATATTGTAGAATTTCGTCATTAACAATTGCATATCCACCCCCAGCAGTAAATCCAGTGTTATCTGTTATATTTATTGTACCCGTTTGGCTGTTAGTTATGGATGCATTTAATGAACCGTTGGTTGCCGCTGGACACTCAGACTCTTTTAGGCGCGACATAACATCAGAGGCTTTAAATATCACCAAGCCGTTATTATCAGGCCCGTCTATCTGCTTTAAAAAGTAGGTGCGCTTCTGGAAGTTTGAAAGATTGAATGTTTCTCCATGCTTATAATATCCAGCGTAAATATCAACAATCCTATTTAAGTAATAGGTATTATCAGCAATAACACGACCGAAATAAGTGCCAGCGCTTGGATCATCTTGGTTATATTGAAAATCTCTAGCCTTGATTGTTATATCGCCAAAATAGCCTATACCTCCAGCCTCAGCCGCCCTAGAGGGTATGACGCTAACGTTTTCAACGCAGTTATAATAAGCACCAAGGGTGGGCGGGATATCACCATTAACCAGATAGATCGTGCCGCCATCAAGCGTCATTTTAGCGACTGTGCATTTATGTCTAGCTAGTTTGGCTATATCGCTTGAGTATGTCATTCAATAATGCCCTCAAGGTCAAGATCAACATCAAGGTATGCATATCCAGAAACGTTTTTAGAATACTTAGTCTCTGGAAACTTGTCTCTAATCCAGCAATAGAACGCTTGATCACTGTTATCCGCTTTCCAGTGCAGATATATCGGGAACGCTTTTAATACTGTTATAAGCGCCTCCCAGTCGCTAAACCAGCTGCTTGTATAATAAGGCAGGCTCAACTTAACTCTTTTCAGACCCTCTTTAATGCTGATTCCGACTAGGTTTTGCCCCCTAGTAATATTATTTACAACTCTGTCGCTGTCTGCATATAATGGCGATATAAAGCCTGCCTTTTGGTCACGCTCTAACGATAGGTACTCACCGAGCGCTAAATCTGCAAAATAAACAGTGTTAGAGTGGCCGCTTATCTGAATTTTATAATAGCGATAGCTATAATTTGATTGTATATAAAATTTAACGCGATCATCTGTTGGGTCTTTTGTGAATAGCGTGGAGTAGCTAGCATTATCAGTCGAGCCTTGAACAGTAATAGTCGTGCTAGTGCTGCCTGCATTGTTTCGACCGAACGCCAAACAATTGACAGTTCTAGCAGAAGTGCAATCAACAACTATGCTCCTAGTAGCTCCAGTGGCAAAGCTCGTGCTAGTTGACGTTCTGCCATCGTGTGAATTATTGATACTATCGGCGCTCTCGTCTGTCAGCACTGTAAAATCACGGATTATATTCTCGTATAAGATCGCAGCCATTACACCCTCACCATCACGTTAGAGTCGCCTTCTTCATTAATCAAATCAATTAAACCCCTGACCACAGACTTAGGTACTAGCTCACTTTCAAGACCTTGGACGTTAAATATAACTGTTTTGGTTTGTTGTGATCCAGTTGTAGCAGAAAGCGCTTCAACGCCAGAAACACTTGAATCTCCAAGGTCATTTATACCACCTGTACTAACAGAAGGAGCGCCACCAGAAGCGCCTGAAGCTCCCTTAATGGCACTTATAAACCCAAATCCAGCAACTCCAATTTTAGCTGCTGCTATAAGACCTAGCGGAAACCCTAGCTTTAATGCCTCCGCTTGGCCTGTTAGCGTAGCTATAAACGCCTGTGCCGCCCCTGCTATCTGTTGAGCTTTAACGAATTTTTCGTTGTGGCTACCAGCCGCATCAAAAAAGCTACCAAGGGCGCTAAGCTTATTAAGGAATAGCTTTCGCTCATCTGATGCCTCATTATCTTTGATCTTTTTTCTATCCTTGGTGTGCTTTTCAATAATCCTATTCTGTAGCTTCTGGTATTTATCCTCATCAATAACCCTATTAGCAAAAGCCATTCTCGCCAAGTCCATTTCTGTCTGATATCGAGTATTTATTGCTTCTAGTTCTGTTTGATGCCTTGAAATTAGCCCCTCTGCATCTTTTAATATTTCAGCATCTCTTTTTTCTGCTGCTGCCTTCGCAACCTCATCAATCCCAGCTTGCCTAGATTTCTCTGCTGCTATTTTTTGTTGTGCCTCTTCCCACGCAATATCAATAGCTGCTTGTCTATCTTCTTTTTCCTTAATAACCAGCTCGGCACGTTCCCTGTATAGATCATTTAGTCGTTTCTGTGCGCCAATAACATCAACGCTGCCGCTGCCCATCATAATGCTTCCTGCACCTGCCTCTTGAGCCTGTTGAAGCCGCATAAGGTTATCAATAGCTGAATCTATTTCTTTGTCTATATCCTCTATAGTTTTTGTCTTTAACACACCGGAACCAAACTCAATGGCCGCCTTTGTTGCGTTTTTCATAGCCTGAGTAAGGCCGCTCTCATCTGCAAATTTTAGTGTCAACTGCTCAACTATGCCGCCCAAAACGCTGAGCTGACCGCCTAATGTCTCAGCTTGCTTATCAATGCCACCAGCAAATTTGGTATTGCCTAAATTCAGTAAATATTTCTGGATTTCATCGGCATTTTTGCCAATAGCGGTTGTCACGCCTTGAAAAGTAAATTTAACCTTGTCGCCTTCAACAGAGGATTTTATACCGAACTCTTTAAGCCGCTCAAATTCACCAGTTACCGCATCGGCTACCGCCTCGGTAAATTGCATCAAAGGTTTACCCATCGCTGACGCAGTATTGCCCATTGATTTTATGGCTTCTATTGATGGATCAAGGCCAAGGTTTTTCATCTTGATCATCGTTTCGGTTATTTCATTTACTGTAAAAGGCGTCTTTGCTGCAAATTCATTTATGCGCTTAAACTGTAAGGCTGCCTTGGCTTGTGATCCGAAAGCTATTTCCATTGCACCGGATAGGCGCTCAAAGTTACTAACTACGTCTATAATATTGGCGCTGAAATCCTTTATCTTATCAACAGCAAAAACAGTAGCAAAAGCCGTAGCCGCCAGCTTTGAAACTTGCGCAGCTTTGCGCTCGAACCCATCAAGGCTTTTATTAACCTTTTTCAGCTCTGTTACCATCTGGCCGCTATTGGCTACTAGATCAATGACTAGGCTTGCTATCGTTGCCAACTTTGAACACCTCTTTGATTTTTTCCACTAAAACCGATGACTGCTTTCGCTTCTTAGCTCCAAACTCTGGCATAAAATCCGAGGGGGTGAACGGCTTGGCCCCCTGTTTTCGGTTTATGTTAGCTATGACGCTTGCAATAATCCCAGCTCTAAAATCCGCCCTTGCTTCGCCAATAGGCTGCAACCGCTCATAAGCCATGGCCTCGCTAATATCTCTGCTCGTCATAATCCTTTTAAGTAGTGGAACCGGCCAGCCAACGGCTAATGCATACCTATGCAAAAACATTATTGTTGGTCGGTTTCGGATTTTCCCACCAGTTCCTCTATATCCTCTTCAGTAACGGCATTTATCGCTTTGCATTCAGCGAATATTCTATCAAGAGCATTTGCAGATTTTTTGCCTAGCGCTTTAACTTGAGCATCACCTTTAAACATAAGATCGCCATTTTCATTAACAACACAAGCCGCTATAAGCTTGGCCCGTATGTTCTGAATATTTCGATTCATGTTTCCTTCGCTATCCATCTCGAACAATGAAGCCTCGTAAGCATCCCTAGCCTCGCCGCTCATCGTTCTAACAAGCACATAGCCGCCCCACTCTGGAACGTCTACCCTTTTTTGCTTGTGATCTTCAGCCCGTAAAATATCATCAATATATAACTGCTTTTCAGTAGCAACCATTAAAATTCACCCCTTGCTTTTAAATAACATTAAATTAAGCCCAAGTAACAGGGCCGCTAATCCTAAGTGATACCTCAAGTCCGATCTTATCATCAACAGCAATAGAGATCGGATAGGTTTTCACATAAGCAGAAAATGAGAGCGTGGTAGGGCCAGAATCAGTTAAATCAAGCTGAAAATTTCTAAGCGTGTTCGCGTCACGATCCGACCTTAATCCAGTCTGCATAGTATCGCCAGTATCTAAGTTGAGGCTGATGGAAACCTCGCCTTCATCTTTAAGACCTAGCAAAAATTCCTTTGCGGTGGATGATAAGTTGGTGACGTCAATTTCCGAAGCTGAACCACTGCCAACACCGTTGATAGAAATAACCTCCCCGATAGCCGTGAAAACCTCCGTTCCTCCGCCATCACCCCTTTTTAAAACACACCCTTGTGAAACTAAAGCAGCCATTTAATCACCTCCGATTATTGCCAAACACTAACATCAATAAATAAAGCATACATTCTGGCTTCAGGGAAATATTGATCATCAATATTGTCCACTGTAACACCCCTAAACGGCCCGTTATTTAAAACGCTCCGCAATTCAAAACTTATTTTTTCCAGCTCAACAAAATTATTCCCGTATATTTCAAAAGTGTAAATCTTATGGACTAACCAAGAAGAACCACTCAGCGTATTTTCTGGCTCTTCATCCGAGCTATACAATATGCAAGGGTATATTGGGTTGTCTGGCAATTTTACCCTATAGATTCTATCTCCAACATTTTTAGAAAGCAGGTCGCTTGCTAGCAATAGGTTTCTAACATTGGCAGTACCGAGCCTGTTAGAAGTAAACCCGCGAGTTACAATGTCGCCAATAGTAGTATTGAAATTACCATTGCCATATCCTCTTGTAACTACGTTTCTAATTGGCATTAACTAGACCTCGAATTTCCTGTAGGATTAACCGGATCATTAAGAGTATAGTTTGCCGCAACTGTTGATCCATTCAATTTATTAACTTGCAAAGTCGTACCCGTTATGTTGAAATCACCAAGCATCTGCTGGATCATCAATAAAGCTTGAGCAACAGTAGGCGCGGCCCCTGCCGCTGCGTAACTCTCCGTTAATTGAGTATATAGCAAATCGTTAACGCTAACATTCTGGAGCGCTGATATCTGAGCAGGTATCGTGGTTCCAGTGTCCAATAATATCGAATCAATATTGGCATCAACAGTGGCTAAACTAGCAGCAGTAGCTAGCTCATCAATACTATTTGCAGTCAAATCAAACATAAATGCAGTCGTAGCAGCACCAGCACTTGAAAAAACCACTAAAACCTTATCATGATTTAATTCTGCCGCAGAAAAATCTATTTCATATACGCCTGTAGAGCCGATCTCTGAGGCTGTATCGGTGATTGCTAGCGAAGTCCATGCACCAGCACCATCTTTGTAATAGGCCGTATCTGTGGGCGTTAAACCAGTTTTAAACGCGGCGGGCGATGCGCTATCAACCATCGGAAACGACAGATAATAGGCCGTATTTTTTTTGTGCGATATCATTAAGCGCCCCCCCTATTTATTCCAACCTGTAACCCTCGATTAAAACCAACTCCAGCTTGGAAATCTAACACACTAACACCACCACCGCCGAGACTTTGAAAAAATGAAAACATAACTAGATGTGTCAATATCATTTAACTATACCCCAAGTTTAACACTAAAGCATTAGCGGCAGGCGCTCCCGAATCGTTATCTGCAAGCCCTGTAGTGCAAGCAACAGTGATTGCAGTTGTAAAATCAATGCCGCCAACTGGTATCGGTAGCGTAAATCCTGCACCGTTAGTATCGCCAGCAGTGGGCACTGGAAAAGTTAGGTCTGGCGTTGTAGTTCCAACGGTAACACTAGCCGCAGTTGCATTATAAAATTTTAAATACAATGGCGAAGCAGTTAAATTTATCGCATGAATCCAGTGGATTTTGCCAGCAGTGCCTTTAATTTGATCCTCAGATTCGTCTACGTCCAAATTTTTATAGAGTGTAGAGGATTTTTCTGCTGCCGCTTGGATGCTATCAAGCACTGCATTATCTGTTGCTGACAGGTTAGCTGTTACGGTTCCGCTAACTGTTACATCATTATTAGAGCCAAGATTAACAAGCAATCCATCAGTAGCATCACCTTTTGCTCTATCCCAAGTGCTTCCGTTGAACCAATAGTTAACATTAGCAGTAGCCAAGAAAGCGTCATCATGGTCAACTAATAGATTAACTGTGTTACTAATACCATCTGCTAAAGCAACAGAAGCACCGTGGGCACTTGTAATAGTGTGGCCGTTAACATCAAGTGAAATTGGAGCGGTATCGCCATCAGTTATCGTTCTACCACCTGATACATATACACCACCCGTTAAAACATGCTTTGATGTAGTTGCTGTCCAGTCTGCATCATCTATGTAAACTGCATCATCAATTAACTCTACTGCTGTCTGAACGTTTGAAAGCGTTGCTTCTGTTGATAATCCAACTGAATCTGCCGCTATATCGACTTGTAACTGTCCGTTAGCGTCAACCTTAACATTTACATAACTACCCCCAGCAGCAGGATTCTCACCTACAAGAACAGCTCGAACATTGTCTACGTCTGTGCTATTCCCGATGGGGGTAGTGACTTTTGATGTGGGTAATTTGTTAGCATTAATATTATGTATAGTCTGCACTGTAAAATTAGCGTGATTGTTACCACCACCAGCATCTGCATCATAACTAACTCGCATAAATTGAGCGACTGGTATAACAACATGTGGCTCATGTGCGTTAGCATTGTCTACAGTGTAATTAATAGTTCTATGTACTGTGCTCCCATCCATTGAGAACTCAACTTGCAACGTGCCGGACGCATTGTTCGTGCTTGAATATATAAGTATCTTTGACAATGAATATCTATGAACATCAACCCACGGGCCGGAAGCGTTCCAGCTCGTTCCAGCTGACAGAGTTGAAGAAAAACGCGAATTAAGTGAATCAACATAACCTGATTGCTCTGTTAGCGTTGCGCCTGCTCCCCAGCAATCGGTCTGAATTTGCAAATCTGTTGCTGCTGCTGCTGTTTTTGTTATGTCTATAGTTACTGGCAAATCGGCATTTTCAATGGATGGCCCTGCTTGTAAATTTGGAAATAAAGTTTCATGGAACTTAACCCAAAAACCATCGGGGGATAGAACTTCCCATACGGCAGGTGCGCTGCCAAGCCACCCAAAACGCAATCTAAAAACATTCAGTTTTGTTAGATCAATAGCTTCCGGTGCCCCTGCTCTAGTAAATTTAGAGCCTGCTGCTCCTGTTAGGGTATCAACAGAAAAAGAGCCTTTTGCAACTGTTGTATCTGTAGTGTTATTTCGGTAAGTTACGCCAAAGCTTGTACCCTCATAACCGATGAAAAACCCATTATTAGCATCATACAAGCCAAGGCGCATAAAACTATTAGCTATTCCTGCTGTGAAAGATGCAGTAAACATGCAATAGATTTCAGAACCTGATCTATAAACAGTTTTTTGATTGGTAACGCCTTGAACTGATCCGTTGGCGTTAGTACTAGATGCGAATAATGCTCCACCTGTATTTTGCGTTGCCGTTGCGCTGTTGGCTGTTGTTACCTTAACAAGTACATCAGGTGCTGCTCTAAAAAATTGAATATCAATGTCGTTGTTGGGTGTGACCGTTATCATCCTACCAAACGTATCGAATCTTCCTGAAGGGTCAACATTAGTAACCCTTAAAGCTCCATACGCATCAGTTTGTAGTGCTTCATAGTCACCATCTGTACCACTACTAGACCCTTGCGTGTCTTTTCTAACAGCCAAAGCCATAACGCCAACATCACCGCTAGAGTGTGCAGCATCTTCTGCTTTACCTAAATTAGTGGCCCCAGTACCCGGAATAATACTGGTAACATCCACGTCGCCAATATCTACCCCACTATTAGCAGCTAAAGTACCTATAGCGTTGGTTCCAGCAGGTAAAGGAGCAACGATGTCTACTTGCATTTCTGTACCTGAAACAGCACCAGCAATAGTAGTGATATCAGCATTATCTACTGTTAGAGAGCCTCCGTTATCATCTACTGATAATAAACCAGTGGAATCATTAGCAAGGGTGACTCTTAATGCTCCAGCTTCTACACCTCCACCTACATTATCGCCATAGCTTGTATTTAGTTCTATCTGGTCTAAAACAGCATTGTCGGTTGCAGATAGATTAGCCGTTACTGTTCCATCAACAGTTATTGATCCGCCGTTATCGTCAATACTTAGAACACCAGTGGAGTCGTTAGCAATTGTTACTCTTAATGCACTGGCCTCAACACCACCACCGACAATATCGCCGTAGCTTGTGTTTAGTTCTATTTGATCTAAAACAGCGTTATCTGTTGCACTCAAATCTGCTGTTACGGTTCCACTAACAGTAACGGAACCATCTACAGTTAACGAACCACCGTTATCAGTAATAGGCACAGCATCGGTTTGTTTAACGTATAGCTCACCGTTGTTAGTCGCTCTTAATGCGATATTATCCCCATCTGTTGAAGTAACCGCAGCTAGACTATCAGCACGCACAGCCATTGCCATATTACCTACTGGATCAGCCGCCGCCGCCGCATCTTCTGTGTATTGAGTGCCGCCGCCGATACCAACACTGTCGGCCTCGATGGATACTTTTAAATTCCTGTTGGTATCCATTGCAAGCACACCAACATCACCAGAATCAACAGTATCAGAAGTGGCGAATGCCATCATTGGCGTACCTGATCCACTGCCAGCAGTGAATGCTGCGTCATCGGTTGAAGCCGTTCCACCTGATCCAGCACCAGCCTTGATGTTGACCTTTAAATAACCGTTAGCATCTACCTGTAAAGGTGTGTAATCACCTGTTGTATCTGCAAGTGAGGTATCAGCATCATTTCTAACCGCAAGCGATTGAACACCAAAATCACCAGTAACGTGCGCTGCATCTTCCGCATGAACAGCACTTGCTATAACATCAAGCACCGCGTTGTCGGTTGCTGATAGGTTGGCGGTGACTGTACCATCTACAGTTATTGAGCCGCCGCCATCATCTACAGTTATAACGCCAGTTGAATCGCTAGCAATTGTAACCCTTAGAGCGCCTGTTTCCGTACCGCCGCCCACAATGTCACCGTAGCTAGTATTTAGCTCTAACTGATCAAGCACTGCGTTATCAGTAGCACTTAGGTTGGCTGTTATGGTTCCGCTAACAGGCATAGGATTGCTAGAGCTAACATAACCATCAAAAGTGTTGTTGTCGCCTAGTTCTATCTTTGTTACTGGTACATGAACACCTGCATCATCATCGGTTTTAAAAGTAGCTCCTAAGCCATCATTAGAATTTGCTGAGACATTATCGACCATTTATCCGACTCCCAAAAGTGTTAGTGTTTTTCGCTTTATTGCTGCGACAGCAGGCGCAATAGCTAGTCTACTCGGTTTTTTAATAAAAAAATCTTGAGGCTTTTTGTGCAACTTTAGAATAATGTCGTTAGGTATAAACTCAGCAAAAACAATGCTCATATATACCTTACAATTTTGCGATGTCGAAGATCCTTGATTTACAAAAACACGCAAAGAGCCATCATTATTAGAAGCAGGTGCATAGCTCAATGTGTCTGTTCCAGAAACTCCATCTATTGCTTTATGCAGCGAAGTGCCATTTACTGAAGCCGAAACAGTTGAAGGCTCGTTAACTCTTAAATTTGTTCCTAAATTAAAATTTTTATCATCAAGCTGACCTAGCGAGTTATTTACCGTGTGCGAGAATCTAACATCCGCTGTAGTGCTGACTGACATTAATCTATAATTTATAGGTTTTGATGATCCGCTAGCTGTGCCATTTGCAATATATGCGCCGAAGCTTGAAATAGAGCTGCTAGCCTCAACAACCATAAAAACACAAAAATTACTACCCACTGTATAAGGATCTCGATTAAAAGCTATCCCTACGTTGTTAGTCCCATCACTACTTAAAGCCTTTCCAGCTGATCCTGAGTTTACTGCGGCGTTCGTTGTCGCTGCTGTTGCCGTTTCACCGTTTAAAATGTTGACCGCCTTATCACCAACCATGCAAAAAACAGGCTTAAACCTAGCCCATTTTGGATTGATGATATAATTATCAATCCTGTCAGGTATTTTGATTCTTGAGGCTGGTAACGCCATTATTGAACCTCATCTATAACTGACCTGTAAACTATTTCGTGGTTGCTACCTGTTGAATTTAATGCGTCACCACTTTCGTTAAAAACTACTAGCCGCCAATCAGTGCCGGGTTCCTCGATAACGAATGATTTAATATAAGTTGCATCTGAGGTTCCTGTTACTGTTATTGCGTCTAAAAATTCTAACTCGCTTTTAGTGTTTGAGTAAGCAGCATCAGATGTGCCCGTTGAACCTGCCGCAAGCTCTGTTGCATCGTCGTCAGCTCTTGACACATAAAATTCAATGGTTTGGTTAGCCGTAGGTGAAGTGCCCGTTGTAACCTTGGCCCATACCCTAACTTTTTTAGCTGAAGGGCTCGCATCAGTTACTTGTGCGGCTTGCCTGCCAGAACCATCACCAAGAGATGCTAGGGTTATTGTGAGCGCTGTTGCTGCCCCGTATTTATCTAGAATTTCATTAGCCATGATTAACTATCCCTCGCTGTTATCCAGTCGTTTCTATCAATCACTGTACCATAACCAAAAAGTTCTTCGGCTCTTGATGCAGCAGGCGACAATAGCGCTTGAACGTTGGTTCGAGTAGCAGAGCCAGCGCCAAAAAGATCAAGAAATTTATCTTTGTATGCTATTAGACTTGCTTCACTGTTTTGGTTAATCATTGACTTAACCCATTCTTGAGCGTATCCAGTTAGCAGGCTGTATTCTGTCGGGTCAATCTCTGCGGCAACTTCAGCAACTATTAGATCAGATATAGGTTTTGTCGTAGTGGCTCCGGTTGTGTTGCTGGATGCAGTGTTAAGCAAGTCTAAAATACCTTGAGTGGAGCCGCTGGCGTTATATCCTATTGATTGAGGGTCAGTATTAACCTCTGTTTTAAGAGCTGTTAAATCTGCTGAGTTAGTTCTATCAAATGGCATATTAAAAAGCCCCCTGTTTTTTAAGCCTTTTTAGACTTCGCTGGATTGATTTTACAAAAATATTAATAGCTTCCTGTTCATGCCCTTTTTGAAATGCTTTACCCATATAATTTCTAGGAGTTACACGACCTCTATACCCACCCTTTTTAGTTTTCCGCTCATCGGTTCCAAGCTCCAACAAGTGGAAGTGAGGCGCTTTTTTAAAATCAACGGCAATAGAGACACCAGCCGCCCTGTCTGGGTGTTGGCTCCTGTTGAACCTCTTTTTATTAACTACGCCTTTTCTCTTGCTCATCCTAGTATGCTTAACAAGTTTAACTGACTCTCTAAAGTTGTTAGAAAAGGAAACGTTAGCTAAAACCCTATTATATGCTGGCTTGGCCGCTGATCTAAGCGCAGAATTTAGCGTTTTGTGTCCAGTGTAGGCGTCTAGCTTTGTTAGCTGATCGTGAAGCTGTCTTAGACCTTTTATTTCCATTTTAAAGTTATCTGCCATCAGCATACACCCTACAAAAAAAGCGCAATTCTGAATCCATGTTTTCAACGTTTATAGGGGGTGCTTCAATCCTTAGCCGTTGCCCCTTGTAAATAATTTCATGCTTATCTGTTATAAGCTTAGTCTGACCATCAAAGCGCATAGTAACGACGAACTCATATTGGCTTAAAAATTGGTCGTTAATATATGCCTCTCTGCCTCTAACTGGCCTCACCTCTGCAAATCTAGTAAAGGCGTCTTGGTAAGTGTCAATAACCGTACCTTCAATATCAACAGTTTGAGTAACCGACCTAATTGTAACCCTATCTTTTAGTTTAGCTGGGTTCATAAAACCCTCGCATGATATGCGGCCCCAACATAAAGTTTAGCATTTTACTATCTAGCTGCGCCCCTCTACCATCAAATAAAAACCAAACAATAGTAGATATAGCATCACGTAGCGTATTTGGAACACTCGCAGCATCGGAATAACCGCATGTAAAATCAATTAAAACAGTGTTTAGGTGCGGATACGATTGAGGCCATGATTGGTCGAGCGCAAGGGTGACTCTACCGATCCCATCAACCGCATCCACTTCATAAACGCCCGAATCTAACGACTGCAACACCCTTGCACTGTCATAATATTGGACGCTATCAACGCTCAACAATTGCGGATAAGGCAAAATAATTTCATCGCTGAATTTATCTAAAGACAACCGCCATTGCTGAGCCATAAATCTTCGGCCCGTTACATTTTCTGCCAGCTCTACCGCACTTTTCAAAAATGCAGTAACAATAGTATCGTTATCAGTGTCCTCTATACGACAAAAGCGCTTAACTTCAGATAACGACACTGGAAAAGCTGTTGGTGGTGTAACGAGCGTTAGATTCATGTTACGCCACTACCTCATCAACCGTGGTTGCATCAGTAGCTGGGAAGTATCGAGCATCACTGCCCAAAATCAAGCCAGCGCTATCGCTAGCGGCGGTTGCAGTGGTAATGCTTAATCTAACATGAGTAAACGCATTAGTTACGTCTAGCTCTTCAGAGCGACAATTAAGGATCGCTTGCTTATCGCTATCCGAGCCTGCTGCTGTTAGCTGTGTGATCGCTTTTCCGGTGATATCCTTTGCGCCAGTACCGGAGCCATCTTGCGCCTGTTCTAGCTTAGCATCAACAGTGCTAGTCGCCTGCATCTCGCCAACCATAACAATCGCTTGAATATACTCATAATCAGCAAGAGATACCCAACCACTCGTAACGGTTCCTGCTCCGTAGGCATCAGGATCAATAGCAGCAGCGAACACCGATCTGTTGCTAGGTAGTACGTTTGAATTTGACATTTTAAAACCCTCTTAAATTGTTTGTCAGAAAAGAGGGGCGCATCACCCCTCAATTAACGCTATTACTATCTAACTGCAAGTGTTACATAGTGTGACTTTGTTGATGAACCCTTATTTGGCGAAACCGCCGCATTAAGATAAGGCATACCGCCGAGTCTAAACGTCCACTTAAACGCCTGAATGTCGTAATCAAAATACAGGTGAATCGAGCTAGCAAACTTCACACCGCCTGATTTTTTCAGCAGGTAATAACCCATTGGATCAATCAGCATGATGTCGGTATTGTCGCCCAAGGTTCCGCAATGCTCATTAAACATAACAGGCCGCCCAAACAATACACCTCCGGGCGAACTAATAAACCCATTAGGCGCTAACCAAATGGGTTTATCGCCCAAGGTCATAGTTAAGAACTGCGGCAATGTGTCCTGATTCACGAACCAAACAGCGCGAGAAGGGTTCAGGATTCGAGTGTACATTTTAGCAACGTTAGCCGCTACAATAGTGTCCGCCGCTTGGGTGCCCTCTTTTGCTACTGTGATTTTAGAGGCTGAATTGTCAAAACCAAGAGGCTGACCAGCTCCACTGCCAAACAAAATGGCCTCGTTTGCTTTCCAGTTGATAGCTTGAGCAGCGCCTTTTGTTAATCGACTATTTAGCCGTGGTGCGTCCTCAATTAGCTCTTCAGTGGCCGTTACAAAAGCGTGAAGCTTATGCAATTTAAGCTCTTTGCCTTCAGTTTCAAGCCTGCTTGGAGTAAACTGATTGCCTTCAGCTCCCCAGTAAGCTTGAATGCCTGTTGAACCCCAAGGCGTGGTTTCATCAGCTAAAAATTGAACGCTATTGCTGCTAGTAGGTTCGCTATCAACCATGCCCAAAAGATCAGGATTGCCAAAAACGAGTTCAAAAATTTTGTTTTTGTACTCAGTTGGCACCATATAACCATCACTCGAACCGCCTTCCTTGTGGAAGTTTGAAGGAGCGCCCAAAACATTTAAGCGCGGATCAATAGAGCCGCCAAGGTGTGGATTACTTGCACGAACAGCCATTGCAAACTCACCAAGCCCGCTAAAGCCTCCGGTTAGGTCGGCGCTAGCATTATCAACAACCTCGATTCGCTGTGGAGCCGATGCCGGCACTTTTCGGCCTTGCGGCTCTTGCTCTTGCTCTTTCATTTTCTCGAAACGCTCTAGTCGCTCGATATTAGATTGAACCTGCTTTGCCTCGGCTTCCAACTCATCAAATTTAACCGAATCTTCCGCGCTCATTTCCCCATCAATCAAAACCTGCATATCAGTTTTAATTGCTGCGAGCCTTGCTCTCAATTGCTCTAATTTCATTTTAAACACTCCCAAAAATAAATAAAACTACCTTAAAATCATTAGCCTAGCCCGATCTAAGCAGGTTTAACTAATTTCTAACAACTTCATTCTAGCCCTAGCTCTGCGCCTTGCTTGATCATTGTCGCCACGTTTTAACATATCAGCAAAAGCGCTGCGAGTTGATCTTATGCCATCAATTAAACCGCTCTGTATTGGCTCTTCATTAGCAAAAAATATTCTACCATCTGCAAGAGCATCAAAGCTTCCCTTATCCATTTTGCGGCCAGTGATAACAGCGTCTTTAAAATCTGCAAAATAACCATCAACAATTTTTTGAAACTCCGCAATCTGCTCTTTAGAAATTGGGGTTCCCATAGCGCCAGCAGATTTATGCTCGCCCGTGTCAATTGGTATTGCCTTGATGCCTTCATTTTTAAACATCTCGCTAAAATCATATAACATCATTCTAGCACCGATTGAACCAACAAGATCACGCTTGTTTGCATATATTGAGTTAGCAGCACTAGCAACATATAGAGCAGCACTAGCCATCATTCCATCCACCTGCACCGTGACAGGCTTTTCTTGGTTAACCTGCGCCACTGTATTGTAAAGTGAGTCCAGCCCATCTACGCTGCCCCCAGCGCTATCTATTACCCATAGGATAGACTCAACATCAGGATCGTTAGCAGCTGCGATCATGGCTTGTTCTGTCTCAACACTGCCAGCCACTCCCCAGCCCAGCGCCCACCCAGCGCTTTTAAGCATAGGCCCGCGCATCTCAATCAATGCAGTGCTGCCAATCTTTTTAATCTGTAGCCCTGCTCTGCCTGCATCCTCAACAGGGCCAGCCTTGATTATAGCCGCCAGTTGTTCAAATGCGCTTGGAGCATAGGCGCTGCATAGCGACCAAATAACACCTAAATTAATCATTAGATAAGCTCCCTATCAAATCTCTAGTTAGGTTTTCAGCTTTTCTTGCGCGCCAGCTACAAAATAGCGGCTCAACGCCACCGCTTTCAATTGCTTTCTGCAACGAGGCTGCACTTTCCTCGATATACCGCCCGAAAAACTCCTGCAATTTACCATCTTTTTTACTGTTATCAGCACAAAACAGGCTAGCAACATTGGCGAAGCCATCGACCAATGATCTAGCGTGGCCAACATAAAAATTAGCTATCCCTTGCAAATCTCGCTTATCGGACAACTTTTCAAGTCTGGCTAGCTCTATTTTCACAAAACGCGCAGCAGTATCTTTGACAATATTGGTTGCTGCCTGCTTATTTGGCGCCAAATCACCGCTTTTTGCTCGTTCTGGCGTGGTCATATTCATGGGAACCAACCTAAGATCACCATCATCGCCGATGCTGTCCATATCCTCTTTTTCGCGTATCTCATCAATAGATAGCACGCCGAGGTTAGCTAGTGTGTGATAATACTCTGAGCGAGCCTTGCTATCACCACGCAATAAACCCAATACATTCATTTTAGTATAAAACTTGTCTGGATATCTAACAAGCGAGTAGTCGGCCTGCTTTTCTAGCCTGCTCACCCAAGGTATAACCGCATCGGTAACGAATTCAATGTTCTGTGCCTCGATGTTGGTGTGGGTGGATCGCTCCAAGTCCGCCAGCTTGTGAGGTGGTACTCGGAACCAGCGGCAAATCTCCTTGATCTGGAAGGCTCTCGACTCCAAATATTGGGCATCTTGGGGTGGTATCCCCAAAGTATCAATTTTCAATCCAGCATCAAGATACTCAGTTTTCATAGCATTTTTAGCGCCTTTATTTTTTCGGTTGAAGGTATTGAGCATATTTTTAACGCCTTCAGGAGATAATTTAGCGCCGCCATCGTTTGTTATGATGGTGTATGGGATAGCTCCATTACCAAAGAATGCCGCTCCAAACGCTTCAGCAGCAAGCCCCATTGAGATTGTCTCTTTTGCCTGTTGAATAACACTATAGCCAACAATACCGTCACGAGATGGGCCGCATAGCGCGAAAATGTCTTTAGGGTTCATTGCTTGGTTAGGGCCATTTTGCGTCATTACATCATAGTAAAGCCGCCCGTTAGAGTCTCTATCGGCATTAACCAAGCTTGGGTCGATCGGCCATAGATTAACAATATCGCCTGCCCTGCTGCGCTCAATTTCGCAATAAGCATTGCCCCAGCCTAACAAGTGCTGCAACAAAATTTCCTTAAAAATGAACGAGTTAATCTCTGAGTTTGGCCGACGATATATTATATCGTCCAACTTGCTATCGGTTCCAAGTGTCGTTTTTGTGCCTTGAACTATCACGCGCCAAGGAAGATAAGCAATTGTTTCTGATATTATTCTCATGCACGCAAAAAAAGCGCTATATTTAAAGGCGCTTTCATCGTTAACATCAACACCAGAAACGGCAGGTGAAAATATAAAATTATTCCTTGGCTGCTGTGTTCCTGCTCGCCGCTTGGCGCTAACATTAAAAAACATCAGCCTTCCCTCGATGCTGCAATTGCAAAGGCTATCACCCCCATATAGAGGCCAGAGGCCATTAGCGCCCAGCCTAACCCGAATTCTAAAAACACCCCTGCTGTCAAGAGTATAACAGATAAAATTAAAATTATCTCAGCTATCATAGCTCACCATAGTTATAAATGCTATCATATCCACCCTCAAAAACCATCGCTCGGCTAAGTGCCATTATTGCAGCGACAGGCCCATCAATTTTATTCTGCGGAAACTCTTTCCGAGGGTATATATTGTCTTTTTGATCTCGATGACAAACAACGTTAGAAATCATCCACTCCATCACCGGATTACCATCATGTTTAAGCTTGCCATTAATGACGAGCTCTTCAAGCGTTTTCATTGGCTCGCTAAAATTTAGAATTGTTGGCCTAACTTCTACCATTGTTAGCCCTTCATCTATCAGGTTGTTGCTCATCTGTGTTGCTTGAAATGGGTCGAAGCAG
>Ga0070751_1000478_pt1 | contig 25568 bp, 17 predicted proteins | sample VirMetDEL_Aug_28_FD_78514 | JGI IMG/M metagenome (GOLD analysis project Ga0070751, IMG submission 78514) | Aqueous microbial communities from the Delaware River and Bay under freshwater to marine salinity gradient to study organic matter... | ecosystem: Environmental > Aquatic > Marine > Coastal...
CTTACCATTTTCGTCTACCTTCTGCTGAGTATTCATAATGGTTTCTCTGATAAGCTTATCCTTAAGCTCGTATTCGGTTCTAGAAACCACAGGCTCAGGAAGGCGCTTAGCTTCCTCTATCTCTCCTTGCAAGGCAAACCACATCCCTACTACAGTGACCACAAAACCGATTACAATAACAATAGTCTTAATATCTACGGTCACTTCTGTGGACTCAATTACCTTCATCTTTTGGTTTTTTCAACGGTCCTGCCAGCAAAGTAGGCACCGAATACGGTTAGCATCAATATCTCTAACAAAGATACGTAACTCTCTTTTACATTAAAAGGCTGATTATCAAGAGAATCAAAAACCATAGTGAGTACAAAAACGGTTATTAACACAATAAGCATGACGGGCCTGATTAATTTCGCCAGCTTTATATCGCTACTCATATCTGCTTTCCAGCGTTCCGTCACATTTTTTTGAAATTCTATCTCCGCTTCAATCTTTGCCTTTGCTTCAGCTGGATCAACACCTGGTTCTTTGTCAAGCAAGTTTTTTACAATTCCGAGAGCCCCCTGATCTGGGAGAAAATCCCCTACTGTATTGAGCACATTAGGGGCTTTCTCTTTGAGCCATTCCCCTAGCTTGGTATCTTTAATCTTGTTGCCTGTCATCGTATATTTCTTGTAGGATCTTGAACAACTCTATAGTGTGGTTTTTATAGCCCCTTCCGTCTTTCTGGATTCCTGATCTGTAATCATCATTAATCTTATTCAGCGCTTCGACTCTTTCCTCGTCATTCATAGACTGGTAAGCAGGAGTCCCCATGTATTCTTGTATTTCAGCGTATCTCTGTTTTCCAGCAGCAGCCATCATTCTATTAAGCTGTTCAGTATTCAGGAATACTCGCTCCTTCATGAAATCCTCATCGTTCATCCAGTCGTACTGTACACCTAGACGTCTGATCCTACCCAGGTCCTTACGATCAACATCTGGAATATTGTATGCTCTCTTCTCGGCGAATGAGGGGGTACCAACAGCCTTGGTGAGATTCTCAGTTTGTTCATAGAGCCTGTAGATCTCATTTGAAACTGGGTCAGCCTCCCCTTGTCTAGCTTTCGTAATATCGAGAAGCTGGTACCTGTAACCACCAGTACCTCTTCGGGTCTGCTTAATTGGGTTGCCTTTCCAGTCGATTCTTACTGGAAGCCCGTCCAAGTTGAATGTACGGTCACGGATAGTAAACTCCATTCGCTTAGCGAGTCTTTCCATAGTATCCATGTCTTTTGTAAGCCTTACGTCTGGCAAGTACTCACGGTCTGCACGGTACATAGCGGAGAGTTGGTTCGGCAAAGCGGTAGCAGAGATAGCTTGAAAAGCTGTTCCAAACCAGCGTTCGAAGTTTCTCTGGAAGTCATCGGCATCAGAAGAAGCCATTACGTTTACCAATCCATTCACACCTTGTAAGAAGCTTTGATCCATCATATGCGCGATAGAAGAGAAAGCCCCTATACCAAATGCGTCTTGGATAGTATGAGTTACGTAACCAGTCCCAGAGTAATCTCTATTTCTGATTTCTTCCTTGTCTATACCCTTGATGATTGCACCCATGATTGCACCTGCAACACCGAGTTTGTTATACCCGATGAAGTAATCGTCAGGCTGGTGAGCTGGGTCTTCCCCTTTTAGCAGTCTCTGCAAGCCAGTTACGTTGATACTGCTTGGAGGAAATTGATCGTATGCAATGTTCTTTTCTTCATCGTCTTCCCAATCGAGAGCGCCTGAGACCAAACCTTCCTTAACTAATATTGCTGTTGTCTGCCCCACCATAGAACCGATCATCAGCTTAGCAAAGTTCTGAGAGGCTCCACGAGCATCATCCTTAGCTAGATCATTCATGATCCTTGGGATGGCAACGTAAGGCGTTACGAACGTAAGTGTGTCATACAGGATGTTAGCTGGAGTTCTCACATATGGTACTGTAGAGCGAATCAGGAACGACGATGCTGCTCTCCCGTCTACACCTGGAATCCAGTTGAACAAACCGCTAGATACCTTTTCTAGAAGCATAACCAAGTCTTCGGCTGCTCTAGATGCAACTGTAGGTTCTTGGAACGTAAGCTTTCTACCCTCTTCCTCCGCTTTCATTCTGTCGGCTTTTGTTGGGTGCTTTACGAATTGCTTCAAAGCGTCCCCTTCCAATCCTTGGGCCATGCCAGCTTGGTAAAGCTCAATACCTTCAACCATTCTTCTAAATGGAGTATCACCCAACGACAGCAGTCTAAACATAACTTCTGCTGGGATCCCGAAGGTTCCTTGAACCAACAACTTCATTCTCTGGCTGACAGGAATAGAGTTACCTTCCTGGGTAATTGGCAGATCACCTTTTCCGATAGCAGCCATGAACGATCTGAATGGAGCAAAACCTCTGTTTACTCTCCACTCTGTCACATCATCCGTTTGACCCGTCATGATCTCATCGATGGCCTCAACTACACCGTCTCCAAATCGCTTCATGCCGTACATGTAAGCAGCAATAGAGTACTGGCGATTAGGCGTGTCAAATCCAAACTTGCTTATTAGCCTTTCTGTTGGGAGCGCAATGATGTCTACACCCACCTTGCCAATCGCGTTTACCATGTTAGCTCCGATGTTCGTAATCTGAGACATCGTTGTCAGCAGGTTACCTTGAATGAGCATCTTGCCGATAGATCCCCATCCCTTCTCGATCATAGAGTTTGCAAAAGTGTCAAGCAATCGTTCGGCGGCTTTCACCTCTTCGGTCTTGCTTTTCAGCTCTGCCTCTACGTCTTCACCTCGGATTGCCCGCTTTACCAAAGCTTCATGTTCTGCCTGCAAGCGGAAGAGCTCTGCTGAGATATCTCTCAACTTTTTTTCCTGCTCGTTGGTCATCTTGTTTCCGCGCTCCTCGATAGCTTTAGCTACCACGGTGTAAATACCCTCAGGGGTAGACTGCTTTAGCTCTCTGAAGTGACGGAGCAATCGACCCGCACTAGTACCAATTTTAGCTGCCTCAGAAATCAATCCAGCAACACTTCCCATATCTCCCCTACCCACGGCTCTTTTGATGAGCTCAGCGGTAGCTAAAACGGACATGTCGTCGTTTCTATTCTGGAGTCGCCCAAGGGCATCGTCGGTCATGATGTCGACCAAGACGTAATCACTCATCATCTCCAAGTTGTCCTTCGCCTTCTGAATGCTCTGCTTAGAGAAGTAGTTCTCAGGGTTGGACATAATGTCCGCTCTGATCTCACCGTATCTGTTGGCCATACGACCAGCAGTCCTACGTAAGAACAGCCTTCCAGATGCTCGAACCTGCGCCTCTTCTGCCCGCTTTGCAATATCACTATCATCAAGTGCTACCTGCGAAGTAAATGGCATGTTATCATAAGCCTCTTCCAAGTCCTGTCGATCTGCGTACTCAACCCCCAAAACTCTTTTAGAGTAAGCCTCAAACCGACTCAAAGCCTTGTCGTACTTAGGACCTCTTTTGATTCGCTTGGCCCTTTGTTCAGGCGTTTCTTTTCTGCCCTCCCTAAGGATTGGGTCGTTGAAGTCGTAGTACTGAATGTCACCTCTGAGGTAGACAGTGTTGCCTACGATCGTAGCTTCCTCTGCGGATTTAATAGGTCTTCCCTGCGCGTCAACGAATACGTTGTGCTTGAATGGATTAAAGAACGCTTTTACGCCGTCGTAGTTTCCATCAGCGATGTTGTCAGACACAAACTCCCCATCTACACTAGCCATAGGGAATTTGTTCTCTTGAAAAGAAAAAATCTTTCTCCTGGCGTTCTGACTCACAAAGAGGTCAGCGTTTCTAACTGTAACTACAGGGGCATATCTTAATGCCTCTCCAGAGGCTGTCTTGTCGTGCATTGTTTGTACAGGTAGACCTGTATTCTTAAACACGTTTAGATTTAATCTAACTCCAACTTTCTGACCAGGGTTGATTTCGATATTCTTGCCGATAACTTTCCTTGAAGCAGCGTCTCCCTGAAGGGCTTCGTTCACTGTAGATTCAGTGATCATCAAGCCCTCTTTTACTGTTAGTGCTTCTTGAGCAGTTCTCTTTCTGTACAAATGAGAATTTTCTGCCTGCACAACAGGATCGAAAGGCATTCTAAGTTGAGATGAAGAACGAACTTCGTGCTCTGGTGAATCAATGTAGTTGGTCATCACCATATGCCTGTCATTGACTGTGCTTTCAAAATTGAGTATAATCTCTCTCTCCTCCATGTCCATCTTAAGCGCCTCTTGTCTGGCTTTACTAGCTGACTCTCTCCTCCAGTGAGGAATATCAAGCGCTCTTAATTGAGCAGCTTTTGCTGCAAAAGTCATGTAATTGTTCCTGTTCCCGACCTCAAAACTTCCGCTCATGATCTGACTGTCAGCAAACATCAACTGACCAGCTTGAGCTGTTGTTATGTCAAGATTTTCAGCAACCCCGATCATAACCCTCTGCATAATTCTATGCCTTCTATCTATTCTTTGAGGAACATCTTCATCCCTTAAGCTTGATTTCTTGCAGATCCTATCTAGTCTGTTCGCTTCTTTCAGGTTTTCATCCCCGCCCTCCGCTCTAAGATTTTTAATTTTTGAGGCTATATTCTTAAATACTTCTAGCTCATTTCCTGGCACGTATGGGATATCAGATTCTTCCGCCAAAGCTTCAATGTTGGTTTCCATTCTGTAGATTGGATCAACGTAGTAGCCAAGACCGCCCTGAATAACATACCCTATGTGACTGTCGATGGTTGGAACAGATTCATTTCCATTGAGATTTAGGGCAAACGCTCCGACCTTAATTCCAAAAATTTCCTGAGCTTTAAACTCTCTGTTCGCGTATGATCCGTCTCTAGCTGCTAAGTTTTGAGGAATTTTATCATCAAACTGATTAAGCTCACTTAATGCAGCCTTCCAGTCTATCGTACCGTCTTCTCTTTCGTGCTTCTTTGCGAGTTTGTTCAGCTTTTCTAAGTTTTTAGCGTCATTTCTAACGCTCTTGCCTCCCAAAGCTGAAAGCACTACACCGCTAGAGGAATTATCGTTTCCGCTTAACCTGTTGTTTTTTAGGTCATCTATGATTTTAGGATCAATGTAGGATTCTCCACCTCTCGCTCTATATTCTGCCGATTGAGCAAAAACAATTTCTGCGCCAGTAATATTCTGCTTTGCATTTTTTGTTGCAGATATAATACCGACCACAATATTATATGCGATTAATTGTTCTTCTGGAGTTCCCTCTAGTTCAATGTATCTGTTTACCTCTTCAAGGTACCTTTTTGCTTCTCTGTTGTGATTTTCAAAGAAATCTATTGGATCTTGCCCAAAAATTGCAACCCGCTGTTCTTTTGTCCCGTAATTGTTTTCATATAGATCAGTAAACATCTTAACTCCAAGACGACTAATTTCGACCTCTTCATTTTTGAAATCTCTGGGATTTTTTCCTTCTAAATAGTTGTCTCTGAATTCTTGACCAAGCATAAACCTTATAAAGGTTTTGTTTTCAAGCTTTCCTTCTGGTACCAATTCCGAAAAAGCTTCTTTGCTTTCACTAGCTTTTGCCAACAAATCACCCTGCTTAAGAGTTTTTTGTTTTAAAGCATCACTCATTCTAGAGATTCTACCTCCGTCGTAGTCAAATTTCTTTCCTTCTCTTTTAGCAATCTCATCGATAAGGTCAATAGACTTCTCTTCAAATGACTGAGCCATCTTTAAGAAGTAGTTGTATGTAGAGCCCTCTTTAAGGTACTTAGACTTTCGTGTAGCAGAAGCCATTTTCTGCTTCATTCTGCTGGCGATAATCTTATTGATAACCCCCTTTCTTTGAGCCTCCTCAATTCTGTCGTTATACCGCTCGACAATAGAAGATAGCTCAGTGACAAGATTATCACTCTTGCGTGTCTTCCAAGAGGCAATTCTGTCTACATCAATTGGCTTTCCGTCTACCGTCTGGAAATCAAATAAGTCGTCTTTTGACCCCATATCAGTGGCTTTCTTCCACCAATTAATGAAATGCCACTTATCTGAAAATGTTTTTGTGTCCTCGTAATTACCAATGTCTTTTCTAAACCCTCTATTATTTCTATAAATGGTTCTTCTAAATTTAATCGTCACCTTACCGTCTTCTCCTGGAGTCAAAGAAACAGGGGAAATTAGGTCTGAAGATTTTCTTTGTCTTATCGCTTCAAAGGTATTTTCAGCCTTAAACGTTTGCCCTTTTTTTCTGGCCAAATCAAGAGCAGCCACAACCTTATGAATATCTCTGGGGTCCTTGTATGTAAACTGCTTCCCAAGCGCCCCATACGCAGTCATAATCACCTTGTTGATCAGTACCCTTACCTTATCCATAAAGCCCAGGTTCACCCCTTCTCCTCCAGCAGCAGCGCTAATAAACTCCTGAAATAGTTCAGCTCTTAACGCATTAGGGGTCATCCCCTTCATGTTCGCATAAGCTTTTTTCTTAGCGTCTATTCTTTGTATGAGATCCTGATCATTCTTAGCTAGTTCGTAGATCTCATTGATTATAGACTGCTGTTGCTTTTCATCGAGCTTATCAAAAGCGGGGTCAATGACAGCGTGACCGACTTCCTCCATTACGGTTTCAGTCAGAGTTTTGATTCTTCCAAACCCAGCCTCAGATTCTTCTTTAATGTTTTCCTTTATCTGCTGAGGATTAATGTGGATTGACAAATCAGTTGGATGGAAAAGACCTCCCCAAAAATCACCCTCTCCAATTGCTCTAGCGGCATCCTGGGTTTCGTAGATGTACACCTTTACGTCAGGACCGTAAGAGGTGGTGAACAGCTTAATGAGGTTGTTCATTTCTCTTACCTCGTTAGCTTTCAACCCAGCCGTTCCAGCCCTAAGGCTTGGAGACCCATCCTTTGAGATAGGAACTACCACCACGCCTTCGCCTACCTCGTATCTAGGCTTTTGTCTTTCTTCAGTCGCAGATTCTAAAGCCGCTTTTTGGATGTCTTCGAAAGAAATCTTTTCTGTATTAATTCTGTCGTTATATTCTGAATTTGTAATCGACTCACCATTTACATCTTGGTATTTATCAGAAGGCATAAAGCCAAACTTCACCGTATTACCATCGGAATCTTTGACAGCGCTGAAAAAATCAGTAGCAGTCTGGTCAAATGTAGCACCACCTTCAAACAGATTGATAGATCCGTCACCGATTACAAGGCCGTCTTTGTGGGCTACGCTTTCCTGCCTAAACTCTTTAGCAAACAAAGCAGCCTCTGATCGAGTCATACCCTCTACAAGGAAGCTGTTTTCCCCTTTTCCATCATATCTACCTTTGATTTCGTGGTATTTGAACCCAGCTTCATCAAGGTACTCTCTTACCTTCTTGTTGTTCGCTTCATTCTCTGCTTCAGATACAGCTGTATTGTTTGGGTTCTCGCCCGTCAGCATAGCGAAGTTGTCCGTAGCGAAAATCTCCTTAAGACCCTCTTCTGTGAGTGAAGAGTTCTCAGCAGCTTCCAAAGCTGAATCCATCCGATCGTCTCTGAGTCGATCGGCCTGCTCTTCTTTCGCAACAGCTTCGGCCTCTGTCATAGTTTGAACCCTGCTGATATCTTGTGGGTCTATGCCAAAGCTCTCCGCAAGCTCGGCCTCCAATGCCTGAATATCTTCGATAGACATTTCTTGACCAAACTCAGTAGGCTGAGCGGACTCGTAGTCTTCTATAGCAGAGTTGATTTGATTAATCAATCCGATTGCACTGCCAAACTCCTTCTGAAGTTTTTCTTGTGCGGCCTCCATCTCAGCAACCATCTCTGGATCGTAGAACTCAGTCCCCTCGGCCTGCCTTTCCATCTCGATCGACTGATTAAGCTGATCGAGTTCGTTCTTCATGCTTTTGAGCTTAGAAGCTACTCGCATTTCATTAAACTCCCTGGCTTCCTGAGCGCTCAGAGAAACGTTTTCTTCTTTGTGCTTAGCTTCCAGCTCCAGTCTTTTTTCTACCAAAGAGTTGATGCTCTGTTTCGCTTTTGTTCTAGCGTCGTCACTAGTAAGATCTTTGTATGTGATGCTGGCTTGCGCAATCTTAAGGTCAAGGTCCCTCAACATATTAAAGTCTTCGGGATGACGCATCATCATCATATTATAAAAGGCTGCCTTCTTTGCTCTTCTAGTTCTTTCAGCTTTTTCAAGAGACCCGATTTGCTTCTTGATGTTCTGAGCTGCATTCTCATCAGTAACAGTCTGCAACTGCTCTGTAAGGTTTTTGATAATATCCTTAGAGTCCGAAGCCGCTTCATCAGCGTCTGCCTGTGAGTTTGCAGCTGCATAAGAAGTTTGCTCTGGATTTTCAATATCCATATTGTCCACTAAGTCGGGGTTGATTCCCTTTAACTTAGCAGCTGCACGTCCTGTAAACACAGGCTGCTCAATTACTGCACCAAGGATAGCAGCATCAGCAACTTGTTGCGCCCAGTTTTCAGGAATAGCCTCACCAGTAATACCTGCCTTTGATAGAATTTGGATTCCAGACACACCTCCTTCCTCTACAGCACCAGCGCCCATTGAAACCCCATACTTAATACCTATACCCTTGATATAATCCTTAGTAAGGCCTTTTGCGATTTCTTCGCCACCCTGTTTTGTAAGAGCGTTTGCTGCTAGTTTTGAAGCTGTAAAGTTCATGAGTCTTGCAGCAGCAATATCAGTAGTACCGTTAACAACACCCCATCCAAGTCTCTGCCAATCGTTTTCAAATGCGGGGTCGTCTTTTGCTTCCATATATGCAGACGTACCACTACCAATACCAAGGATGGCTATTCCAACAGGTCCAGCCATAGACAAACCGATGGAAGGAATAGAAGCTCCTAGTCCGTTTGTGAATGCATTTGCAGCTGCCCAAGCATTTCCTTTTTCAATACTGCCTACCATTCCGTCTGGTACCTGCGTTTCCGCACTCCTCATGCTTTCTTGAATGGGATCAGATACGGCTCTGTATGCTTCACCAAAAGCACGTGGAGCCCCCACGACCGCTCCAGCAGCGGTTGAAGCAAAGTAAAGCGCTGGATCTACTGTAAGATCAAGAAGTGTATTGCCCGCGCTACTAACAAAACTTCCAACCATTTCGCCCATGGCGAGGTGGCCTTTAGCAAACCAGAACGGTGAATCTGGACCCACCTTGCTTGCCATATCGTTATATATTCCGTCCCCATCCAAATCGGCATTAATGCCAAAGTTTAAGTACAGATAGTCAGAAAGCTCGGAAAGTTTTTGTGAATCGTTTTTAACTTGGTCTGGAAGGTCGTTTAGGATTTGGTTTCTCATGTTAGAAACCTTTTGATCCATTATCTTGGTCCTGTTCTGAGACTTGATTTTTCTTACACCTTCAGCAACATACTTCTCCTCTACAGGAATATTAAAAGTAGGTCTGATTGCACCACCAACATCCCCAGCCATTCTGGGGGATGAGACAGTTTTTGTTGTTCCTTGGCTCTGTCTGAGCTTCTGAATCTCCCCTTCCTCTTCTTGGTTTAAGGTGTTCATGAACTCGTCATCAACATACCCAGATTCGTTGTAGAAGGTTTGAATGTATGGGTTTATATCGAACCCAGTCTCATTCAAAAACTTAGCTGCTCCTTTTTGAGCGTCTAATACCTTTGATTGCTCAGTTTTTTGTCTGTATTCGTTAGCCCAGGAAGATACTCGATCTGATATCGACGATGAATCTTCTTCTGAAGAATCGGAATCTAAACCTTTTTTTTTTAAACCCAGCAAATCGGTAAAAGCGTCAGCTTCACCTGTAAATCCAGTAGCTTTTGCTTGGTTGTAGGCAAGGTCTAAAGCCTTCTCGTCCTCCATCAAAAGCGACTGAAAGTCCTCTTGAGTTCCATTGTAACCAGTAGCTTTTGCTTGGTTATACGCTAAGATTAAAGCTTCTTCGTTCATTTATTCCTGTGTTCCAAAAGATGCCCAAGCCCCTGGGCTAAGTACTGAATTTTGTTCGGCCTGTGCTGTTCTTACTCTACTCAAAAACTCAGGAGTCAACACGTCATCAAAAGACACGTTAGCATCCGAAGCTATTAACAGGCTGTTTAATGCTCCATAAGCTGGGTCTGAGGGCTTAATATTCATGGGCTCTGTAGCTAAATCTTCTGAGTCAATTCCTTTTACAGTTAAAGACCCATCAGATTCAAACTTGATATTTGTAACCTTTACTCTTTCTTCTCCAATTGTAATTGGTTCTAAATCCAAGGCATCAACCGCCAAGTTGAGTGTTTGAGACAATTCTGAGCTTTCTGAAGTAGATATAGTTTGGTTCAGGACGAATGATCCGCCAATAAGAGCATCTATAGCGACTTGACGATTCTGAATGTCTTTACGCTGAGAATTTGTCATAGTTCTCGTTGTAGTCTTTGGCTTTCTTCTTACCTCGTCAGCTTCCTCAATAGCAAAGTTGATTACATCCTGACGTTTACTAGCGTTAGTCATCAGCTCCTCAATTGTCTCGTCATAAGACTGATTTTTCTTTTTCTGCTCGTCAATATAGTGCCTGGCTATGCCCTGGAATGCCGCGCTGTTTCTGTTAAGATCATTTGTCATAACAGCAGCCATGCGATCTTTCGTGTCAAACGATCCGTTATCGATCTTAGCAAAGTATTCCGCACCACTCATTTCTATAGCTCTGAGCTCTGGCTTAAATGGCTGGTTAGGGAGATTTTGGTTTACGATGGACTGACCATGAGGCCCACCAGACAGAGAGTCATAAACAATTCTACCATCTTCAAACCTTACAGAGCCAGACTTATGGAACCCTCTTTGAATTTCCGACAATCTAGTCTGCATTTCCTCTTCGGATGTAACCTGCTCCATACCAGATTCACCCCAAACGTTTTCGTCCATCCCCATCCTGGAAAGTTGAGAGTTAAACGTAATTCCATTTGCTGGGTCACCAGATTTACCAAAAGTAGTAGTGTAATAGTTTTCGTAGTAATCGATAGATTGATTTAGTTCATCAATCATATTCTCATACTGTATCTGCTTTTCTGGGCTACTGGAGTATTCGTCGATAATCTCTGGAAGCTTTAATTTATTTGCAGCTTCTTGAAGCATCTCAAAGTGACCTGGGTACATCCCAAACTTGTCCATAGACTCGATTTGAGCGCGAGTCTCCTTGTACTGCTGTTCTTTAGCCTTTTTTCTCTGCTGTATACCAGCGACCGCCTTAGATGCCGCTTCAGCTGCCTGGCCAATAAAGTCCTGTTGCTCTGGCATAGAAATACGAGGAGCAAACTGCGCCCCGTATCTTATTGCCTGACTTAGATTCTCTGCCATTACTGCTCTCTGTCAAATTTAGTGAACAGCTTACGAACGTACCTATGTAGTTCTGAGTTTCCTTTAGACGCCAAGATCTCAATTTTTCCAGTCTGTTCTGGATTTAGGATTGTTTCACCGCCAGTCATCTCTCCGATCTTTGCCCCATCACGCATTATGTCGATTGGGTTGATCTTGTGAGAGAAAGGACCAGGAGTTTCTTGAACTTTAGCTCCATCTTCAGCCATAAATGCCCCAGCAATGTCTCCTAACCCTGAAGTTATTTGCCCAGCGGCGGTCCATCCTGCACCAGCTTGCTGAATTTGGGCTTGATTTATGGCTTCTTGAGCAGATTGCTGGCCCGCAAGGGCTTGTCCATAATCAATGCCAGCCAACTCTCTTTCAGCCGCGATGTTTTTATCCATTACTGTTTGTTCAGCAGCGCCAACGGTCTGTAGAGCCTGCTGAAGCCTATTAAAGGAACGAGCCTCAATCCCAGCAGCAGCGTCTGCTTGAGATTGAAGGATATTACCAAGAGCCGCAGCACCCTTCGGTCCTGTCTGCTTTAGAGCATTAACTGTTTGACTTTCAACCCTTAACTGTCTAGCTCTTTCTGCATCAGCGGTCGGGTCTGCCTTTGCCGCATCAAGCATTCGCCTCATAGTAGGAGACAGGTCGTACTTGGTCTGTTCGAGCTGTTGGCGAGCCGTGTCGCCCATTGTTTGGAAAGTGTCAAGTTGGCCTTCGGCAATACCTTTGGCTTCTCGCCTTTGTTTGCCAGCCCCAATAGCCCCAAAAACCCCACCTAGGACCCCAAGTCCACCAGAGATAACTCCAGCACCCTGGCTTGTAAGATTTCCATTGTTAAAAAAGTCCATACTGCAAATATAATGTTATTGCCCTAAAGCGTGATTTAAGGCGGAATTCGTAAAGTTGACGTTTACAGAATACAATTCTGAAGCGTTCGTTTCGTTTAAGGTTAGCTTGATCTTAGCATACGGACCACGAATCCGATCACCATTCAAGGATGAGTTAGTAAAGACAACCATTACTTTGCCAGCACTAGATGAAAGCACATTGCCTGAAGCTGTTATTACTCCCGTGTCATAGTTTACACTCTCTACAGTAACAAATCCATTATTAGTATTGTTTGAGTATACAAACGAATTACCGTCAATAAATTTGATTGTAGAGCCTACAGGCACTCTCTTTCTATAAAGGCCACCAGAAATAGTAATTTGGTTACCATTAATAACGCTTGCGGACCCTACATGGATAGCATTTTTAGAAGTATTAGAAGAAGAGTCTCCAGCGATACCGCTGTACCAATACCCTTCTTTTTTTACGAAGTTACCAGCAGGCATATTTCCTGCGCCTGTATTCTGACCAAGAGGACTGGTTACTTGAGCGCTCCACGCATGATCGGCTTCAAGACTAATCGAGTCAAAGACTTTGATCGAACTAGGATTGTATTTGCAAACGACCTCAACAATTGAGTCGTCAACAGCCCCTCCGTAGAACGTGTTTCTTGCAGCTGTCGAAACGTGCTTATGCATGATTTGCTCATCGGCACTTGTAGCGGTATCCACATACTTAAATGAGTACATATTATTGTTTACCCAAGAATAATTGTCTGGGTAGAATGTGTAATATCCAATCCACTTACCTCTTCTTACGTCGTATCCAAGCGTGTTCGAATATATGTCAGACCCATCGATAACAGCACCTCTGAGGGTTACATAGTATATATGGTTTTCAGGATCGTAACCACTGATTACTTTCCTGTAGCTTGGCGAACCCCCGTCAAGATCTTTAAACGCTTTGGTTATATATGAAGAGATATTTTTTTCGGAGATTGGACTCAAACCCTCAGAAGTAATCCTGATTATGGCAGACCTAGATGAATCGGCAAAGAATATCTGGTTATCGTAGATAAGAACAGATTCAGGGTGAGACGTCAGTCCGTAATCCCCAGTTAAATAGTTAGTGTTCTTAGTGTTTAAGATATCTGTAGTAAGCGATATCAACTCACCCGATCCGCCAGATTGGTTGATTACAGCGTTAGATACCCCCGTAAGAGACACCTTGTTCTCCTGTATTGTTACCAGGCTGTCATTATAATCACTGATATACCTGGCAGCTCCGTACTTAATATTAAAGTTTGCGAAGTTTGCTAAAGCAGCATTAAATGATGATAGTGATAATGTCTCTACGTCTTGGTCATATGCATCGCTGTACGTTACACTATTTGAATTCCTTATTTCTCTAGCTTTCTCGTAAACTATATGAGGCCTTCCTTTGCTCCAACTGTTCGAAACGACAGCATCTGTAATCGAAGAATCTTCCAAATAGATAACGTGATCATCCCATGTTTCTGGAGTAGCAAATTTCCAGTCAGTATCATGATTTACAGATTTGCAAGACACTGGTCTAAAGTAAGTATCCCCAGAAGTAAATGTGTAGTCATAGTACTGATGCGTAGTACCAGGTCTCCCCACTACACTCGTGCCTGCGTTATTAGCTAAACCACCTACTCCTATTTCATAAAACACCCTTTCGTCAGTGTGTTTTCTTGGTGTGACAATATCAACTACTGTTCTCTTCCCCCAGTTATTTATTGTTACACCAGTAGAGGTGTCTGGGTATTGCTCCGCAGAATTGTTTGCTGCACCAACAACCGAATACCAATCAAAATATGCATACTTAAGTTGCGGGCCTGTTGCGCTATCTACCCCAGCTACAATTTGAGGGGCTTCTAAAATTAAGAAAGTGCCAAGATATTGCTCGTGATCATGCCCAGAGTGAGACCCAGTAGCGCCAATTTCATGTAGTGGGTTTTCTGCTGACCCCAATGTTTGCACCCCAACAACATCAAACTCTATTGGTCTATTGGCATTATCTAAAGGGTAAACCCAGCTGCCGCTTCCCGATGTATCCCAGTACTTTACGATCCTAAGCTTGTCACCCTTGGTAAAAGAGTAATCTCTCACCACCCCAGGTTTTTCCTCTTGGTATAAATCCAGTGTTTTTAATGATACGTATATCCTCTTAGCCGAATCGTTTAAGTCGTTGTTTGAACCTTCTACAATTGGAGCGTATGCATACCCAGTGGTGTACTGGAAGATGGATGAATATGTATCACTTCCAGAGTATACTATTTGCCACCTCTTAGCCCAAGTTGGTGCTGCTGACTCATTAAAGTTGACCTTGATGGCAGCTGGACCTTTACCTTCTGAAGCACTCCTCTCAGATGGGTACTTCACGTATACAGATCCGATCTTATTTACAAATCCAGACCTGTTGTGCTCATCGTAATAAACGATACCAAAAGTATGAGTACTTCCAGCCTTAAAGGTGGGCTCCATACTAACGGTAGAAGACTTAGCAAACTGCTCTGAAAGGTAGTTATGGTCTCCTGAAGCGCTTGTGTAGTTTGCATAAGTAATCGTTTCTGCACCTCCAAACTCAGAACTTCCAGGAACGACTCTTGCTTGAGTTACTCCACCAAATAACTTTATATTTACAATCTTCGGTCTAATATCAAACCCAGCAAAGTCATCTGCTGTAGCAGCTGTTACACCCCCTCCTCTTACTACATCCTCAAAACTAAATGTTACAGTAGCGCGTGTGGTGTCGCTAAACGTTTGATCCCCCTGAGTGCTGCTGAATTCCTGACCTGATATATCGTATACAACTGTGTATAACTTGTCATTTAAGTCTTCAATAAGTCCATCAACAACTTCATTTAAAGTCTGGTCGTTAGTCGAGGTGTGATTAAGCTCTACCGTAAAAGACCCAGGGTTGCTTGAATACGGAGTAAAAAGTTCCAGGCTGTTAACCACTTCTCCTGTCAGCGGAACATCAACCAGTTCGTCGTACTGGTTGTCTTCAGCTAATATGAAGTCAAACGTAACATTTGCGTTCGACACAGAAAGCTTAGGAGTGTACTTAAATCTAACTGTTGTGTTTGTCCCAGCTCGCGCTACAACCTCAGAGGCCGTTGCGCCTTCAAAACTATAGTTATTGTCAGTTGATGTTGTATACTCGTTTAAATCTACCGTGACATTAATTTCAGAGCTTTCATAGATAATAGCAGTAGATTCGTTATCTGTATCTATGTTTTCTGAAGTTCCGTCGGCCTCGTTTGAGTAAACGACATCTAACGTCATAGCGCTGACGTCGGTATTTCCGTAACCGTCCACATAGTTAGAGTAGAACAGCCTGTTATTAGAGATTGTTTGCCCTTCTGCTTTCTTGGGCACGTTGTCGTACATTTTATTAACAACGTCTGGAGATATAAGCCCACCTAATGAATCATTATAGAACCTATATGAAGATGAGTTGGCAGAATAAAGAGTAGTTAAGGTTCCGTCAACGTCTCTGATTACATCACTATACGGGTCAAACTCATCAACTATGAAGAAGTTAGAAATGTTGTTAGACCTAGCAATAATTCTGATTTTACTTATATCTGGGATAGTAGAGTATTCTACGTTGTGTTTAAGGTTGATGACGTTATCTACAAGCCTGCTAACCCCAAAACCATTTTCATTTAGCCCAGCCAGGTATGTAGGCCTCCCAACCATTACCCTCGAATATGGAGAAATGGCAGACTCCTCGCCGTCTTTATAGATTATCTGAGTGGCAAACTGAAAAAACGTATTCGTAAAGTGGTTGCTGTCTCTCAAAGTATCTGTTTCAAAGTAAGCAACTGGGAAGTTATTACTCGCTCCCTTTATCGTCTGAATGGTCTTTTTAAAGATGTCTGCATCATTATTCTCGTACACGCTTCCATCTTCTAGAGCCCTGTCTATGTTTATCTTTCTTGGCGGATTATTATTGTCCGTAAAGTATAGGATCGTCTGAGAAGAAGTGTTATCTCCAAAAGTCCCATTAATGACATCAGCTTTTATAAAGTAACTTGGACGAAAGTTTAACCTATGGTCTCTTATTACTAGCTTGTAATCATCAGTAGCGGCATTGTATTGATAGATAGCGTCCCCTCTCCTATTGCTAACCGAAGGGGAATTTGAGTCCTGAGCCGTAAAAAAATATATGCTGTTATTTTGGTCGTCCTTGACCGACCCAATCACAACCAGAGATTGATCCTCTATAAGTTTACTGATAGTATCAGATGATGCTATAGCCTCTGTGCCATTAACATTTTTAAGCACACCCTCAGTCCCATCTCCGTTTTCAGAAATAGTGACGTTTTGAGCTAAAGTCATAGCTCCTTCCTCCAGCAGCCGCTCGTCTGTACTGGAGTCAAAAAACCTGGGAATGATCTTATCTATCATGCCTTAGGAGCTTGCTTGAAGTTTTTGCGAATAGTCTTCAAAGCTTCCTCCTTAGTAAATGATTTCATTCTAGAGTTAGCTCTTCTTCTTTCGTTGTAATACTCAGCCCTTGCTCGTGCCTTTTCGTTAGCTGGCACAGAAGACTTTCTCTCAATGATTCTGTAATAGATGTATGCCCTCAAAGCTTCCTCTGCGTATACGTGCACACGAGGGTTAGCAGATCTCGCTTCGTCGGCGACATACTCAATAACCAGCTCAGAAAGGTTTGAATTGGTTTTTAGTTCAATTCTGTTCTGATCAAGGTTTACTCGGAATTCTCCATAGTACTTACCGCCCCCAATACCATACAGTCTGCCAGCATCGTCTCCGTGGATATAGTTTCGGAAGATGTATGAGTTCATTCCGTCCGTAATACCAGAATCAGCTACAGGTGAACCTCCGCTAGTAGACGTCTTAGAGTCTTCTCTTTCGAGCAGCCCGTCTCCATCCTGGTCGTAATTCAAGTTATTGACCGTAGAATATTTCTGCGAGTAGTTGATGTTCTTATTTTCCCCCAACACATATACCAATCCGTCAGTCCCAACAACTCCAATCTTAGTCCAATCTACGTAATCGTCTGGCAGAACCACAGAATCTGTGGCGCTGTTAATCGGAAGCTTTAAAGATCTTACAACCTTAAGCATGTCAAACCCCATGTCACGAACGCCTCTGAGCGCCATAGTCCTAATAGCTGTATCAGAAGCACCAGCAGCGTAATCATCTCCGTCAAGCGTGATGATAAAGTCGTTTACTACTTGGTCTAAATCTGTGTAATTCCTAGCCATTAGAATGATTGTTCACGTTGTTTCTGAGTTTGCTCTCCAGAAGAAATCTGATTCAAGTACTGCTCTCTGAGGGCAACTCCAGCAAGCTCTGCAATCTCGACTACAAGCTGATCCTCGTAGTGATCTGGCAAATCAAAGTCAACACTATTATTAGCGTCGTACACCTCAATTCCCCCCACAACAGTGTAATCAAACGACGGTGTGTTTGGCGTTTTGTAGTAACGCATTTTAATGTTCATAATTGACTCAGGAAACACTTCAACTACATTGGATACCAACGCTACAGGAAACTGCTCTGTAGGGGCACTTATATTGCTTATAAGTATACGTTCAATCTTCTCTTCGTCATAGCAGATTTCCATGGGCTTTCTGGAAGAGGAACTCATAATGATATCACCAGAAGAATAGATAGATATGATTCTCGACAGATCGGACGGCTTAGTAAACGTGCCGTCGTTTGATCTCGTGATTGTGTTAGAAGTCTTAGAGAATACCGAAAGATCCTCCTGAATTCTCTTGACCAAACCTTTATCTCTCCCTCTGTCAAACCCAGCCTTTACATTTCTCTGGGCGTCCTTCAAATTATCGAACAGCCTGTTGTAAATCCTCAGCTGGGCTACAGAAGCGAAGTTGTTAAATGTGTCTGGCGTAATAAAACCCTGCTGGTCTTTGTTGACCACATCCTTGAGAGTTTTGTATACCGAGTTAACGCTTGCCATAAGGCAAATATACAAAAAGAAAAAGCCGCCCATTTGAGCGGCCTTTTCACCTATATATAGTCGTATTACTGAAGCTGTCTATCCAGCTCTTCTACGGTTGGTGTCCCAGCCTCAGTAAGGCAGAATCGAAGCATAACATCCAATGGGTCTTTACCAGCTGGTACGCTTACGATAAGCTTATTTGTGTCTGTCCAGCGAACTCCATCTCTTCCCAAATTAATAATTCCATACTTAGAGGCCATACGAATCTTAGCCTTCATAGTTACCTCTGGGTTATCAAAAGATTTAATGAAATTTTCTGGGTTCTTTTTGGCGATCATGAGAAGGTCGTGTTTAATCTCGCTCGCCTCTCTATCTACATTAACCCCCATAGCAGCAGCTACTGCAAGTAAATCCTCAAATGGTTTTTGACGAATCATCATAATTGCATCAGCCTGCAAGAATTCTTTATCTACGTCTACTTTAGCTTTTTTCTGTTTGTCGACCAAATAAAAATCAGAACCTCCATTAGCCGTGTTTCCAGGGTGCACACTCATATACTCCTTAAGGTTTGGTTGATCTGGACGAATAAAAAGCCTTCCATCCGCAAAAACAACGGATTTACGAACGGCGTTATCTGATTGCTCATCCCTGTAAATACTTGCCTCATTTGGGCAGTATCTGATTTCACGAATAGTGTCTTTTTTACTATCGTATATAGTAACACCTCTTTGATGCATCATGTATACAGCGCCACCCCCTTTAGTGAGGTTATATTCAAGAGTTCTGTTCTCTTCAATTTTTTGTCTTACCTGAAACTTAGGAGTGGATACAGTCGGTTGTTCTTGAACTGCGGGTTCGGTTGTTTTGGCGGGCCGTCCGCGTTTAGCTGTTGTAGTTGACATTGAATTAAAATTTTAAATAAAAAAGGGTAAGAAGGCAGGGGCCGAAGCCCCCGCCAAATTACCTATGTGTTATTACTTGAGAGCTACGTGCTGGTTTGCAGCGCGAGTAATCAAGTTGCACTCAGAACGGTAGTGGAACTTAGCAACGTCCTGGTCATTCGTCTTGAATCCGAGAACACCACCGCCTTCTACCCAGTGCTCCATCTCTCTGCTGTAGCCGTTAGCTTCTTTGAAGTTCATCTCCAAAGCTGGGGACTTAACACCAGTCTTAGCATCAGCAACCTGAGTCATTGGAACCATTGCTCCTTTGTAAGGCTTGTTAGCAAAAGCACCCAACAAAGTAGGATCATTCAACAACTTCCAGTCGTGCTTGTGGAACGTGTAACCTCCGCGAGAGAAGCTCTTAAAGCCGAGGTTTACAGCCATGTTTGGATCGTTGTTAAACGCTCCGAACTGACCAGCCAAACCAGCGGTCAACTTATCGCCAGAGGCAGCTCCGTTCGTAAGACCTTGAGCGAGCATGTCGTCGATATTCAAGGAAGTCTTGTTGTCAACGTACATAGCATACTCAGAAGGAGCGCCTTGCGCGTCGAGCTCGAAGATGATTTCGTCGATATCAGCAAATCCTGCACCGTCACCGAAAGTACCAGTAGTAGTGATACCTCTGTCTTCGATAGCAGCGAAGTAGCCTTCAGATCCAGTCACCTTAGTGCTATCTCCAATAGTAATGTTGTCATTATTAGCAGTAGCAGTGTCGGCTACACGCTGAGCAAACAACATCATCATTTCACGCTGATTCATAAAGCGCTTACGAGTATCCATCTCGCCCTTCACGTACCATCTGTAATCGCCGTTACCTACGTTGATCCAACCGATGTTAGTCGCTTGAGAACCGTTAACGTGGAAGGTCTCCTTAGTAATCATGAACGGGTTGATGCGCTTGGTGACGTCCGTCTGGTAGAACTCAGTGGGCTGTCCTGTTCCTTGCGCGTAGATGTTACCAATAATGATAAACGTAACGTTACCAGACGCACCAGTTCCTGATATCGTACCTACGTCAGATCCAGTACCAGTATAAGAAGATCCGTCCATAGCCACTACATTGAGAGTGGGCTCGTTAGTTGCAGTTGGCGCATTCGCTGTACCTTCAGTTCGACTTGCAACGACCCATCTGTTTCCTTTGCTATCCATGATAACGTCATTAACTCGCGCAGCAGCGTTAGCCTCGACATTACCGAGATAGATCTTTCCTTCGGAAGCATCCAAAGCGCCTTCGAACGTCTTGTGCAAACGACCTTCTTCCCAGTATTGAACTTCATCAGATGTGCCTGCACTACGAGTAGCGCCAGTCAACTGAAGGAAACCAGTGATACCTTGATCACCGTATGTTTGAATCAACAAGTCTCTGTTGTCAGGCTTGTTGTACTTAAGCAAATCTCCCAAGGAGATGTACTTGTCTGGCGCAGTGCGCAACAGCGCGTTTACGTCAGAACCATTTTGTGTGGGGTCGATTACCGCCATTTTTTCTCTTTTTTAGTATTTAAAAACTCCATGTAGTTTTCCCTCCCAGCGCTTCTCTAAGTTGAGCTGAAAGAGAATCTTCTTGTGTGGCGTTTGCTTGATTCGGAGTTTGAGCACTAGCGTTAGCTGCTTGATTCACAATTCCTTTTTGACCGTCAGCAATTCCTTGCTTGTAAATAGATTGAACAATCTGTTCCATATTATCGATCACGGATCTGTGGATATTGAGCGTATCATAGTCCCAGCTTCCATCCTCTCGCACGTAAGGATCAAAGAACTCGTCAAGCCGAGTGTTTTTCTCCGCCAGCTGACCTTTGTACTGATCGCTCAATCCGAAGTTGAAGCTTTTCCCATTGCCAAGGTCAAATTCAATGGCTTCTAGGGAGTTCAACTCAGACCGCATATTAGCAATCCACTGGTCATCAATCGGAGAGTCAGACGATTCACTATCACGCACTTCAGGAGCTCTGTAAGATTCACGGATCTTATCAATAGTCTGTCGTGCGTTCTGTGCATCAATCTTCATTTGCAGCTGAGATAGTTTCACCTCCTCTTCTGTGTGCAGATTTGGATCGAGCTTATACTTACTTCCCATCAGAGTATTAATCTCTTCTTGAGAAAGATTTGGGTAGTCAGAAATCATTTGCACCTGAATCGCTGTCATGTCATCCATTTCGGAGGCATTAAGTGACTGGTATCGGAACCAGTCTCCTGGATCTCTACCCGTCTCGTCAACGAACTTGGCAATCGCTTCCACCCTAGCATCAAGCTCTCTTTCTTGCTGCTCTATTCTGTTCAGGTCGTCGATGCTGTTTACATCTCTACCCAGCTTTTCGCTTAGGTATCGAAAAACAGCACCCTCAACATCCTGGTCAGAATATTGAATATCTTGATTGTTTACCGTATTATCAACTTGTTCTACAGGAGTTTCCGTTGAAACCGCCTGGACCTCTGAAGCCGATTTCTGTACAGGTGCTTGCGGTTGGTCCGTAGCTTGAACTTCAGGCTCTTGCTGCTGACTTGCCACTACTTCCTCTGGAGTTGCAAAGCTCCAGTTAGACAGATCTTCTCCTTGAGGATTGTTAACTTCTTGATTTTCCATGAATTAAATTTTATACAAATATATAAGCTATATTCTTTTGTATCAGGACCTCCATGATACGCGCTTCGTGCTCTTCTTAGCTTTCATGCCTTTTGAAGTGCATTGCGCAAGTGTAGGTCGGCAAGCTGGGTAACCCGTTCCTCGTTTGCTGCCTGCTTTTTTTCTTCCGCAGGGGACAAACTTACCAGCTCGTTTGGAGGCTTTGCAATCTACCCAGCCTCTACCTTGGTTTCTACCAAACCATTTTTTGAGCCCCTCTTTAGCCATTATTTTTTGGACTTGTTGCCCCAGTTGGCAGCTCCTACCTTTCGGCACTTTACGAGTGCACCAGAGGCATACGCAGAAGGCCAAACCCTATATCTGGACTTGACCTTTCTATAGCAGGCATCCTTAACGGTGCCGCCCTTCTTGTAGACTTTGCATCCACAGCCGCAGCCTTTTTTAGCCCTTACCATGGGTAACGGTTTTAAAGGAAGCTTTGGCAATAGCGCCTGGGTGAGGCTTGTAATCACCCGCCATAAGGTAGTACCTTCCCCCTTCTTCCATCCAGTGATAACCTTCTGGGGGGTCGATAGACACCTTCTTATTTAAGACTGTCAGTTTATTTTTCTTTCTGACAGCTTTCATCATCCAAAGTAGACAATAGCGTTACCTTCTGACAATACAATAGAAGTCCATCGTCCAAGCACTGTAGATCCAGCTGGTATTGTTGTTCCGCTTACTAAGTCAGCAAACCCAGTTTCTGGGCTTGAAGAAGCCATAACAACATTAGCATTTAAAGCTTGAATAGCCGCAATAACTTTTCCGCTTGGAGGAGTAACTGTACCAGACCCTGATTGTAAAACGGATCCGCCTTGACCCATTGCTATTTGATCAGCAAAATTCATTATTTCTTATTTGTAATTTCTACATCTCCACTTACGAAGTGCAAGCAGTTTTCTTGTTGGTTTGCCGTTCTTTTTGAGCGGTCCTTTTACACCAGACATCCTAGCACAAAAAGACTTTCTTCTTGCTGCTCTTCTGCCTTTAGGGTTGGATTCTGTTACGGCTGGCTGGAGGTTGCTTCCAGTCTCCCTGTTGTACTTAGCGATACCCTTGCGGGTTAAGCCTCCTTCACGAGACTTATGCTCACCCATCTTAAGGCTTACATTACCTCCCTTTCTGTATGACTTTACCGCCTTCATACGGCAAAGATAATAAAAACAAAATTAGGGCTTTATACCGTACTCTCCAATGGGTATGTCAATCGTGACTTGTGTTCCATCTGGATTGACGTAAGTCATTTGCCGTGCTTCTGTAACGTCCCATGTCTCGTAAGTAGCATAGTACACTCCGTCTTCGTATTCACACTCCTCTAAAGATTCTTGATCGTACATAAACACCATGTTTGGCAAGCGGCTGTCAACCCAGCCTTCCAAAAAATCCGTGTCCTCAGCCACGGCTACTCTGTATGTATTACCTGTAATCATTATCCTGCTATTAATACACCAGCTCTTTGCGCCGCTGTTGTTACTCCTGTCCTGACTTGATACCAGTTGCTGTTTACGGTTTGCCCGAAAACTTCTTTAAATTCTTGACTGTCTTCGCCGCCAATCCAAAATGCGCCTGACTTAATCCCTATGCCTAAATGTTCGGTCGTTGAACCTGCAAGAGGTACTGCATCGTAATGAGTCCAACCCGACCCCAAACTAGTCAATTTCAAACCGCCCGAACCAAGTCTTGCATCGGTTGTGCTGTTGTCAGGCCGCAAGACGCTGATGCCTTCACCACTAAATCGAAGGTATCCGTCCGAATCGATATGGCATCCGCCGTGGTAGCTGTGACCGCAAACCTTAGCGCAAACGTAATCTATTGAACTGTTCACAGCCAAGAGCGGGCCGTTCCTAGATGAGGTCGTCGTGATTCGCGGTCCTGCGTACCCATTGGAATTGGCTCCTGTGAAATATACATCTCCGCTACTGTTTCGAAGCCACGCGCAGCGGTAACCACATACCACTTCAACGATGTCAGTTAGGCTAAATTGTTCTCTCGTAAATGTTGAAACTAGCGAGGTATTACCTTGTCCAAGCTGGTAGTCGTAGCCGTAACCTGATGCATACGCTTCGCCGCTGCTGTTAATTGCCCACGCAGAGCGATAGCCGTGAAATATTTGTGTCCAATTACCTGCTGTGTTTACGGTTGTCCAATTTGAAACGTTACCTGAGCTGCCATCACCACGCTGCCTGTTTCCGCCAGCTCCTAGGAACATGATGTTACCGCCTTTGATTGCGCCGAATGTTACCTGACCCCCACAAATGTCTGTCCAATCCGTATCCGTTCCGTACTGCCGCCATGTCCCATCTGATGTGAAATACGATGTGGACATATACGTGGTGTTTTGCGACCAATACCAAAGAGTGCCGTCGCTTTTTAATGCGTGAAATTGCAAATAGCTTCGACTTGCGACTATTTTAGTGAATGTGTTTGTCGTGTATGCTGGGCCGATGTTTAAGTTCGCAGGAACATTGGGATTCGCCCAAATAACAGTAGAACCATACATTTGAAGACCTGTGTTCACTACTGCATTAGCTGTAGTTCCGCCAGACGGTACATCTTGTCCACTAATTTTTTCAATGTTGGCCATGTCTACTCCACTATATTTTTCAATGTTTGGCATGTCATTACGCTAAGTCTATGAATTCTTGAGAAGGGTTAAAAAAGATAACTGACGTGCTAATCGAATGCCCCATCACGCGCTGGTAGCCTGATGTTGGAGCAGTAGTTGTTGCACTAGCGTCAGTACCCCCGTAAACTGGTGACGCTGTTGTAAAACCTGTCGAACCGTTAGGATTGACAAATCCCTTAAGTAAGAATCCGCTTGCCATAGTCGTCCCCAGAGCTATCCCAAGCAAAGCCTTTTGAGGTGCTTCTGTTGCAGAGGTGTAACTTGCCCACGTAGTTCCGTTATAGTAATAAATCTCACCTTTTGTGGTGGCTGTAGCGGAAGCGCCTAAATACGTAATCTCTGAACCTGCTCCGTATGCGCCAGCTACCGTCAAGTTAGCCTCGTCGTGCTCAATTCCTAATTTAGCTTTAAATACGCCGTCTGACGCTACAACCGTACCAGTGTCACCAAGCTGAAGCACGTTAGAGCCAGCCTGTACCTGTATATACGTGTCACTGTTAGCTGAGTCGCTTACGAAAAACTCTCCTCCATCGTTTATATCGATAGTTAGAGTATTACCGTCCATATCTAACGTGCGGTTGGTGTCAGCAGTCAGATTAGCATTTGCGATATTCGTGTTGGACCCACCGCCTACAGTAGAAAAAGAAAGGTTCCCAGCGCCATCAGTAACCAGTGCCTGGCCGCTTGTGCCGTCAGTAGCAGGCAACTTAAGAGACAGGTTTGCAGACATGGCGCTTGGAGCGCTAAGAGATATGTAGTTAGACCCACCAGTTGGGTTTTCATTTAACCTAATTTCCCCCGCAAGTAACCCCTGGTTGTTCCTGAAAACAACCTCTTCATAAAACGTCCAACTACCATTCGAAGCGCTCCACCACAACAGATTCGATGTACCGTTTTTTATGTACAGATCGTTACCATCAGTATCAAGCGTTCTATTCCCCGAAAGAGTCAGGTCTGCTGTACCAATATTATCAGATACAGCTTCACCTTCCACTAATATTTTCTTCCAGGATGCCATCTATTACTTCTTTTCTTCTAGTTTTTGTAAGCGTTCGAACTCTTTCTCAAGCTTTGTGATCGTAGCAGCCACTGACTTAGCGTCAGACCCCTTTATCGTGCATGCTGACAAAGCTTGGTTAAGCAAGTAAACTTCTTGAATTTCTAGTTTCATTTGGATTTAATTAATTTGATTCTTACTTAGCGTTAAGCTGATTGCTTAACTTCTCTACAATAGTACCCAGAAGAAGAACATCCTTACCGTTAA
>Ga0070751_1000482_pt1 | contig 25383 bp, 9 predicted proteins | sample VirMetDEL_Aug_28_FD_78514 | JGI IMG/M metagenome (GOLD analysis project Ga0070751, IMG submission 78514) | Aqueous microbial communities from the Delaware River and Bay under freshwater to marine salinity gradient to study organic matter... | ecosystem: Environmental > Aquatic > Marine > Coastal ...
AAAGAACAACAGTTTACTCAACAAATCTTTCTCAAACAAATATTCTAAACTTTAAAAAGAAGACCGATGAGTTCTGGAGATGGCGTGTAACTGGTGGTAGCTTTGGTCTTCCTAGCTTCACCACTGATGGTCAAGTAACGGTTGACTGGGGTGATGGAACAGTTGAAACTTTGACGACTAGTGACCATACGTTTACTGATGGTAAGACGTATCACGAGATTGGGTTTAGGCTTGATAGTGGAACTTATTTCCGCCCTCGCATTAACAACGGAACTCACGATACAAAGGTGGTGGCGGTTGGTCCTGCTCCAGAAAGTATGACAATACAAGCACCAGATGCCTTTAATGGTTGCACTAATCTTGAAGCATTTGATGCAACAGTTGATGCTACTGGTGGTACAAACTTTGAAAACGGCTGGCGCAACTGCACCAGTCTTACAAGCTTCCCGTTAATCAATACCGCATCAGGTACAAGCTTCAGCAGCGCTTGGAACGGCTGTTCCAGCCTCACAAGCTTCCCCTTAATTGATACGTCTAGTGCGACTAACTTTGACAATACTTGGTTTGGCTGCAACAGCCTGACTAGCTTCCCGTTGATTGACACTTCAAGTGTGACTAATTTTAACTCTGCTTGGTACAACTGCTCTAGCCTTACTAGCTTTCCCTTGATCAATACGTCTAGTGGGACTAACTTTTTCCGAGCTTGGCGAGGCTGCTCTAGCCTTACTAGTTTCCCCGCAATTGATACGTCAAGTTCCACCACTTTTTATCAAGCTTGGTACAACTGCAACAGCCTAACAAGCTTCCCGTTGATTGATACTTCTAACGGCACTGAGTTTTTTGAGGCATGGCGTTTTTGTAATAGCCTTACAAGCTTTCCATTGATTGATGTTTCTAGCGGAACAAACTTTGAAAATACCTGGTGGTCCTGCAGCAGCCTCACCAGTTTCCCCGCTATTAACTTCTCATCAGGCACAAAGTTTACAAGTTGCTGGAGAGATTGTACGTCTCTCACGTCATTTAGTGCCACAAATTTTACAGCAATAACTGCCACTAATGCGTTTGACAGTGCATTTAGAAATTGGACATCTTTCACTGGAGCCTTCCCGCAGTTGACAACGGATAGCAGTCATCCTTTTAGTGCGGAATATGGATGGAACGGAAACAAAATGTCATCTTTTGGTGGGTTAACAGATGCAACTTCAATAACAAAAGTAAGACATGCCTGGGAAAACTGTAATAATTTAACTGCTTTCCCATATATGGATTTTGCCAATTGCAGCGATTTTTCAAGATCGTGGAGAAATTGTTCTTCTTTAGTAACTTTTCCTGCCAATGTATTTGACAATATGAATACTCCAGTAAGTGACTGCTTCGTCCAAACTTGGGACGGTTGCTCTTCCCTCTCTGCCACGTCTGTCGAAAACATCCTTAACAGCATCGACACCTCTGGTCAATCTGCTCCTGCCTCTGTAGACATCACCATTGACTACAACGCAGGTTCTGGTACACCTAACATCACCACCGCTGTAACCAACCTCAAGTCCCGTGGTTGGACGATCACCCTTAACGGGGCAGCACAATAAATAACAATAAGATAAGAATCAAAAAATGACACCTACACATTACTTAAGATTTGCAACTGAAGAAGATTGGAATCAAGCAGCACTGACTCTTGGTGTTGCTAAAATTACTCCAAGACTCGTTGAAGAAGAAACAGAAGATTCTCCAGCAGTCTATGAAGATCACTGGACTTGGAGTTATTATACACACGAACATTCTTGTGATGTCGTTGGCACAATTTATAATGATGATGGTGTTTATGATGAAGAGACTGGAGAAGTCATTTCAGCACCAACAGCAATGGAAGGATTCCACGTTAATTTCATTGGCGAACTCCCACAAGAACTTGAGGCAAATCTTGTAACACCAGTAGCACCTTATAGAAAGTTTGCAGGTCACTGATTCTAAATAATTGTAAGACGCAATTTTTTATGCCTCTCTACAATTCCTTTCAAGCCTATGTCTTTAATCTCCATACAACAAATACGTCAGAAGCAAAAAGGTTATGGAGGCAAAAGATAAAGGAAGAATGGGATTATGAATGTGCCTATTGTGGGTCTGATGAGAACCTTACAATAGATCACATTGTTCCAAGAGCAAAAGGAGGTACTGACTTCACTAAGAATTGTTTGTGTGCCTGCCACGAATGTAATCAAAGTAAAGGTCATACTCCTGTGGAAGATTGGTATCTTTCTCAGGAGTTTTTTGATATTGATCGTTATGAGAGAATTAAAAAATGGATGGAGCCGGAACCAGTAGCAAACCTTTATCGTTATGGAACCAGGAGAAATATCGTATTATAAATATATGAAAAGGGTAGTATATACTGCCTTTGCTGGTAAATACCAAATATCATAAATGGCAACTCCGATTCGGATTAAAAGGTCAGCTGTAGCTGGCAAAAAACCTACAACAGAGCAATTACAGTTAGGTGAATTAGCTGTAAACTTTTATGATGGAAAAATCTTCTTCAAGCAAGATCAAGCTGGAGTTGGTATTGGAACGAGAATTGTAGAAGTTGGAGCAGGAAGCACAACTTTTGCGGGTAAGACATTATATGTTACTACAAATGGAGATGATGTAAATACTGGATTAGATGAAGATAATGCAAAAGCAACAATTAAGGCGGCAGTTGCTCTTGCAGTTCCTGGTGATACGGTAAAAGTTTATCCAGGAACCTATACTGAAAATAATCCAATCAATCTTCCAGACAATGTTTCTGTAGAAGGAACTGAGTTACGTCGTTGTTTAGTAGCACCCCAAAATACAAATCAAGACTTATTTTATGTCGGACAGGGATGTCATATCACCGACTTAAGTTTTGTTGGTGGTCCGATGACTGGTGGTGCTGCAGTTATTGCATTTAGACCTCTATTGGGAACAGCATCTGATAGATTCTTTGATGCTGCAAGATTAATTCGTCAGAACTTAGATTTTATTGCACAAGAGACTGTAGGATACATTACAAGTACGGATTATAAGAATCCTGCAATTAGTATTGATTCAACAAATTGTGCTGATGATATAAAGGACATTTATCGTGCGGTGTGCCATGATATTACAAGAGGTGGTAATTCAAAGTCAATTGGTGCTGGTAAATCATATTTTGATATCAATGGAAACTTAGACCATATTGTTGGATTTGGAACCACGACTATTGATGCATTAAATTACTCAGTTGGTATTGCAAGATCTTGTGTTAATAATTTAACCTGGACTGGAAATTATCAATCAACATATACTCAGGTAAGAGATAAGAGTATTCAGGCAGATAGTGCTACAGGTTCTAATGAAGATTATGGATCTTGTGCGAATGTTCATTCAGCAATTACAGTTTGTGTTGGTATTGTAACTGGTATTATTCAAAATGGACTTGATGGAAATCCTGCAACAACTGGATTTACAACTAACTATCCAGGAAATAATGGTGCAATTTCCTCAGGAATTTTAACAGCATCTGAAAGTCCATTACAAGGAACTGGTGTTATTACAAAAGGTCCATATGTAAGAAACTGTACTAACTTTATTCCTGGTAGTATCGGAGCAAAAATTGATGGATTTAATGCGGATGAGGGAGATACTTTAAATAACATTGGTGTTCAAGGATCATTTAACGTTGACTCTTATACTCAATTCAATCAAGGTGGTATTGGAGTTTCAGTAACTAACGGTGCATATTGTCAGCTAGTTTCAATTTTCACCATTTGTGATGATATTGCAATTTATGCTGGTAGAGGTGGGCAGTTGGATCTTACGAACTCCAACTCTTCTTTTGGAACAAAAGGATTAGTTGCTGAAGGTATTGGTGATCAGACAAGTCAGTGTTCTGATCGTTATACTGGTACTGTTCTTTCCACTGCAACAGCACAACAAAATCAGGTTGTTATTTCTGGTGTTGGTAATAATCGACCATATCAGGGACAAGCACTTTATTTTGATCAAAAGTATTTTGTTGTTAGTGACATTAAAGTTACAAATGGTGGATCTGGTTATACGCAAGCACCAGTAGTAACTGTTGATTCACCTACTGGGCCAGGTATTGCTATTCCTGCACAAGCAACTGCAGAAGTTGAAAATGGTGAGGTAACTCGTATTCTGGTTCGTAGTGCTGGATCGCAATATGAAACAATTCCTAATGTTAGTTTTTCTGGTGGTGGAGGAGTTGGTGCTGCAGCAACTGCAATCATAGAAGCAATTTATTTTGATGTTCTTGAAGCAACAGAACCTTCTGCTGGAGTTACGACTGTAAGTTTAATTCAAAATCTAAATAATGAAGTTGGAATTGGAAGCACTGTTTTCTTTACGAGACAAAGTTTTCAAATTGTAAGTTCACATTCTTTCCAGTATATTGGTGCTGGTAACACAATTGAAACTGCATATCCTTCCAGAGGTGGAGTGACAATTCAAGAGAATGAAGTGATAACAATTGATGGTGGAAAAGTTAATTATACTAGCACTGATCAAAGAGGAAACTTTAGAATTGGTGATGGTGTTGTGATTGACCAGTCCACTGGAACTGTTTCTGGAAATGTTTATATTAAGAGTTTATTTACACAAGTAACACCATTCATTCTCGCATTAGGAGGAGATTAATCAAATGGCAGTCGCAGCAGCAGCCGTTAATGTATTCCAAACGATTACAAGTGTCGTTGGAACAAGTACAGTCGGAATTTATACAGCACCGATTGGATATACCGGAGTTGTTCTTTTGGCTCAGGTAACAAATACCAGTTCGGAAACTCAAACTATTAGTTTTGGTTATCGTAGAAGTGGTAATGACACAGATATTGTCAGAAATTTGGCAATACCTGTGAGTGATACAGCTAATCTACTTCCCGGAAAATTGGTTGTGGAAACAGGTGATAGTTTAGTGATGATCGGTAGTACTTCTACTGGACTTAAATTTATTTCCAGTGTACTGGAAACATCAAATCTCTAATATTTTAAAGTAAAATGGTAGCACCAATTCGTTTTCTTAGCGGCAGACAGCAGCAACAAAAAATCGGTGTAGAGGGAAGTACGCAAGACCAAAAGGTACTTGAAGTAGTTGGTCGTGCTGGTATTGGTACTACTATTTTTGACCCTTCTGTAGAGTTAGAAGTTCGTGGTGATGCCATTGTTTCTGGTATTATAACTGCGTCTAGTATAACAATAACAGGAGCAGGAAATACTTTTGCTGATTTAAGAGTTACTGGAGTTTCTACGTTTGATGGATCAGCAGATTTTAATAGTGATATAGATGTAGATGGTCATACAGAGTTAGATAATCTTAATGTATCAGGAGTTTCTACGTTTGCTTCTGATGTTGATATTAATGCTTCTATTGATGTAGATGGTCATACAGAGTTAGATAATCTTAATGTATCAGGAGTTTCTACGTTTGCTTCTGATGTTGATATTAATGCGTCTGTAGATATTGATGGTCATACGGAACTTGATAATTTAAATGTTTCTGGAGTTTCTACGTTTACATCAAATGTCGATATTAATGCGTCTGTAGATATTGACGGTCATACGGAGTTAGATAATCTTAATGTATCTGGAGTCTCTACGTTTACATCAAATGTCGATATTAATGCGTCTGTAGATATTGACGGTCATACGGAGTTAGATAATCTTAATGTATCTGGAGTCTCTACTTTTGGCAGTAGAATTCAACCATCAGTTGGATCTGGAACTAATAGTGGAATAGAGTGGCAAAATAATCCTGGAGGAGGAACTGGAGACAGAGCTTTTATCAAATATTATGTTGAGTCTGGAGAGAATACAAAATTATTAATCGGTATTGAAAATGAAGCTGATGATGATCTTAGGCTTCAGGCAACAAACAGTTCTTTTTCTGGAAGACTTACGGTTGATGATGATTTAACTGTAACAAATAATTTTATTGTAAATGGAAATACTGCAACATTTAATGCTAATGTTGATCTAAATGGTAGTATAGATGTATCTGGACACACGGAACTTGATAATTTAAATGTCTCTGGAGTAAGTACATTTAACAATAATGTTGGATTCAGCACTAATGTTGATATTGATGGTCATACTGAACTTGATGATGTTAATGTATCAGGTGTTATTACTGCAACTTCTTTAGTAGTTGGAACTAATGGACAGTTAGGACTTGTTGGAATTGCAACAATTCTTGATGAAGATAATATGGCATCTGATCGTGATGATGCCTTAGCAACTCAACAGTCAATTAAGAAATATGTTGATGATCAGATTACGGCGCAAGATCTAGATTTTGCTGATGGTATTGGTGGAACTGGTGCTGTTGATTTAGATTCTCAAACTTTTACGATTACAGGGACATCAAATGAAATTGAGACTTCTGCATCTGGGCAGACTTTAACAATTGGTCTTCCAAATAATGTAACAATCAGTCAAGATTTGACTGTCAATAGAGACGTTCAAATTAATCGCAATCTTAACGTTGATGGTAATATTACGATTGGTGGAACAACTGCAACCTTATTCACTCAGACATTACAAGTTGCTGACGCCGACTTGGTTCTTGGTGTAAGAACTGATGCATTCGGTAATGATGTTTCCAATGATACTACTGCAAATCATGGTGGTATTGCAATTGCATCGACAGAAGGCACACCATTAGTTGTTATTGTTAATCCAGGTGCTGGTGAGACATTACCTTCCACATATAAGAAAATTATGTGGTTTAAGGAAGGTTCATTTACTGGACTTGGAACTGATGCCTGGTTAAGTAATTATGCCATTGGTATTGGATCTACACAATTCCCTACAGGAACAAGACTTGCTGCTGGATCAGTTCAATTCACTGAAAATGATCTGGCAGTTGTAAGAAATATCAATGCATCTGGTATTATAACTGCTTCTAATGGATTTGTTGGTAATTTAACTGGTTCTGCAACAACAGCAGCAAATCTTACAAGATCTGTTATTGCTGGAAATGGTCTTACTGGTGGTGGGGAATTAACTGCCGATAGAACATTAAATGTTGGAGTCGGAACAGGTATTACTGTAAATGGTAATGATATTCAACTTAGAAATTCTGATAACCTAACTGATGGTGCAATTGCAAAGTGGGATGATGGAAATGGGCAACTTACTGACAGTTTAATTACTGAAACTGGAACGATTGTTAATGTTGGATCTGCTATAACTTTCTTCACTTCAACTGGTATCATAAGTGCTACTGCATATTTTGGTTCTGGTGGAAATCTTGAAGATATTATTCAATCAAAACTTGAAGGATTTACTTCTAAGTTTAAGCCACATGATTCAAGCATTACTATTTTAGGTACTCCTTTAAGAGTTGTCAATCTTGAAATATTTGATAATAGCACTGTTGGTCTCATTACCGCAGTTGGATTTGGAAGTACTGCACAATATTACTTTAATGATGTAACAGCAATTGGATTGACTACAGATGCTAATGTTAATACAAGTGGTATTATTACATCTTCTGGTGGATTTGAAGCTATTAATGGTGCAACATTTACTGGTGATGGTAGTGGATTAACTAATCTTGGTAGTGTTGCTGCTGGTGTAACTGTAACTAACAATGATGTTTTAGAGGGTACTGCTGCCGTTTTGAATTTTGGGGAAGATATTAATGTATCTCCAATTTCTGCTGGTGTAGTAACCTTCTCTCTCAATAATAATCAAAATTTTACTGGAATTGTAACTATATCTTCTTTTGAAGTATCTGGTGGATCAACCTTTACTGGTACGATCGATGCTAATGGCGATCTTGATGTAGATGGTCATACGGAACTTGATGACTTAAATGTATCAGGAGTATCTACGTTCGTTTCTGATGTTAACATTAATGCTTCTATAGATGTAGATGGTCACACGGAACTTGATGATCTTAATGTAAGTGGTGTTGCTACATTTGCTTCTAATGTTGACATTAATGCTTCTATAGATGTAGATGGTCACACAGAATTAGATAACTTAAATGTTTCTGGTGTCTCCACATTCCAAGGAAATATAAATCTTGGTGATAATAAAAAGATTAATCTTGGCAATGACCCAGATTTTGAAATTTATCATAATGGATCTGATAGTTACATTAGAGATATTGGTACTGGTGATTTAATCATTCAGGCAAATAGTTTAAGACTTGCAAACACCAGTGGAACAAATTATCTGTATGGAACAACCAGTGCAGAAGTAACACTTTATCATAATGGAATCGCAAAATTACAGACTACTTCTGGTGGTATTGATGTAACTGGTACAACAGAAACAGATCAATTAAATGTAACAGGATTCTCCACACTTACTGATGTGGAAATTGGTGGAGCATTGTACGATTCTAATAATTCTACTGGCAGTGCTGGACAACTCCTCTCTTCAGTAGGAAGTGGAATATCTTGGACTAATACTACAACAACAGCATCTGGTCAAAATATTCTTACTGTCTCTGGTTCTGACACCTATTATCTTACTGCATCTGATAGATCCGTTGGTGTTGCTACTGCGGGATTTATTGATACTAGTGTTGTAATGACTGGAATTGGATCGGTCGGTATTGGAACCACGATTCCGAGGGCAAATTTACATGTTGCAGATGAGTTTTTAATCTCTGCAGGATCTGCAACAACACAGCACATCACTCAAAAAGCATATACCACTAATAATGGAACCTTAGCATGGGAAGCATCTGAAGGACAATTATTCTCAATTTCAAATAATTTATCTACTGGATCTATTTTCTCTGTTAATGATATATCTGGAATTCCTTCTATTGATGTAAATGCTGATGGTACGGTTCAATTAGCACCATTTGGATTGACTGAATATGTTGGAGTAGGACTTACAAATCCAACATCAAAACTTCATGTTTCTGGTGATATTTCAATTAATCAGACGACAGTTATTGGGTCTGCTACATCAACTCTCTCAAGTACTTCTCAGACTGTAATTCATACGGGACTTTCAACATCGACTTATCGTTCAGTTGAATACAATATTCAAGCAACTCAAGGAACTAATTTCCATGTAACTAAAATTCTTGCACTTCATAATGGAACAACTGCATATAGTAATGAATATGGATCTATCTTTAACAATACTTCAGTAGCATTATTTGATGTTGATATTTCTGCAGGCAATATCAGACTTCTTGCAACTGGATCAACTTCATCTACAACAAATTATACTATAAATTATACTGCGACTAAACTTTAATAATAAATAGAAAAAAGTAAAGTAAGCAAAGGGGAAAGTGAACCTTGGCTAGCCAAAATTTTAGAATAAAGAATGGTGTAGAATTAGGTGTAGGTAATACATTTCTAGTTCGAGAGGCACCTCAAAGAGTTGCAATAACTACGGCAGGGACAGTAGTACTCGATACTATCGATTATTCAACTTATAGATCTGCAAGTTATACAGCACAGATAAGAACACAAAATCAACTTTCAAATTCTTCTATAGGATCTACTAATTTTGGAAATGGTTACGTTCCAGGAACTTATACTGATGTAGAATTAGTTGCTCAAACTGGTGTTGGTACTGGAGCAAAATCTACCATAGGAATTGTTACTGAGAAAACTATTACAGTATCATCTATTAGGGGAAAAGTATTTAGAACTGATACTGATATTTCTGGTATTTCAAGTGGTGCGGCATTAATTTTTAGTAAAGAATTTGCAGTATCTTCAGCAGATAATTCTAAAGCAAAGTTTGTATTATCAAATGCTGGAACAGGATACACTGTATTTCCAGAGGTAACAGTTTCTTCTCCAATAATTTCTGGAAATACAGTAGATGGTGTTGTTTCTGGTTCACCTGCGGTTATTGATATTGATTCTTTAAAGTTTAATAGTGTTACAATTTCTTCAGGGAACACAGTAACTTCTAAACCAAGTGTAACTATACCTGCTCCTGTAAGTGGAGTTGGAACACAAGCACAAGGTATTATTAGTTTTGGTCTTGGTATTGGAACATATCCTGTTGCTTATGTTGATAATGAGGGAATACGTAGGGGCAATCTTTCTATTTCGGTAGCATCTACAACTGGTTCTGGTGCAGGAATTGGATTTAGTGCAAAATTGGGTGGATTAATTCAACATAATTATCCTACTGATCCAGATGCAAATCCTAATTCTCCTGGTTCAATTGATACTACAAGAAGTTATACTCCACCTCTTGTAGGAATGAATTATACTCCTGCAGATTTTCCTGTTTCAATTACAGATACTGCTGGATCTCCTTCTGTTGCCGCAACATTTAGACATGTTTCTTTTTGTTTACCAGATATTAATTACCAATCTGCAAATATTGCATTCCCAATATCAAATTATGGATCTGGATATACATCACCACCAACAATTACGGTAGATAATCCTTCGATTGGAACTAATGTCGGAATATTAACTGCAACATTGGGAATTGGAACAATTACTCTAACTCATGGTGGATCTGGATATCAAAAATCTCCAGAACTATTAGGAGCACCTGCAGGATTGGTTGGATATGCACTAACAGTAGGACTTGGATTAACCCCTACGGGTATTAAAATTGCTGCTGGTTCTGGTTATAATGTTGGAGTTACTACTTTAACTGTAACTGGTGTCAACAATATTGGAAGTGGAGCATCACTTTCCGTATCATCTTATAATTCTGATGGTGGAATTGAGTCTGTTAATGTAGTTAATTCGGGTGCAGGATACACAGTTCTTCCAACAGTAACAATTGAGAATTCATCTGGGGGAAGTAATGGGCAAATATCTATTACTCATATGTCTGTAACAAGTATTGATTTATCTCTTAGAGGTAGGAGTGCTGTTACTGGGGCAGATAATATTTTATTCCTTTCTTCACCAGAGATTGGAGATGATCGTGCAACAATCGACTCTAGTTTTGGCGTTGGTCAAATTACATTCGGAAGAACTCCACAAGGACTTGCTGGTGTTGGTAGTGGATACTTAGCAATTCCTGGAATCACTATTACTGGGGGTGGAGGTTCTGGTGCTGCTGCAACAGTATCCTCATTGGGAATTTCTAGTGAGTGTATAGAAATTAGTAATCCAGGATCTGGATATAGTGTAGATACTGGTGCTACTCTTACTATTGCTGCTCCTGCTGCAGGTGGAAACACTGGTCCATTTGTTTATCCATTATATAAGTTTGATTCAATAACAGTTACTTCTCCTGGTGCGGGATATACATCTCAAGAGGTATTAATTAAAGGAACATTTAATGATGCCTGGGCAAAAGTATATGGACCTGTAGGAGGCATTGCAACAGTTACGAACATGAATGTTGATGGAGTGCATCTCACTAATGTTGGTGCTGGATATACTCCTGGAGATTTACCAATTACAATTTCTTATGGATCTCCAAGTCCTGGTGGAATTACATCATCTTATTTTTCAGTAGATTCTTTTAGTTATCATCCTGGTCTTGGATATACTGTTGCTCCTACTGTTACATCTTCATTGCCATTTGTTGGATCTGGAAGTAGTGTTACTTTTACTTCTACGATTAACAATTATAGTACTTCTGATTACTATCTAAAGAAAGGTCCTGGATATGGTGGAACAACAGTTTACTATATTCAACCTCAAAATAAGTTTGAGTTTTATGTTACTACGGATCCTGAAGGAACCTTATTTGTTCCGAATGAATATAAGGCTCCATTTGCATCCGATCATGCTCATATTGGAGGAATTGCTACTTCAATAACTATTACTGATCCCGGATCTTCTTTCCAAGTTGGTGATGTAGTTGCAATATCAACATCTCCATTATCTGAATATTCAACACTTACAGGAACTGGAGTTTCCTTTACTGTAACTAATGTTTATACAAATTATCAAACATCAGATCTTACTCTTTTACATAGTGTAGGTGCTGCTTCATCTGATGCATATGTAATTGAACATTCTGGATTGGATAATGATGCTGATCTGGGAACTTTCTCTGCTGATATTAGTGGTTCTAATGTTAGATTGAAATTGAATACTAACTATAATGATACTGATGTTATATACTTAAAAACTCATCTCAGTGAGTTTTAATCCATAAATACTTAAAAAATCTCAATCATGTCCTCAAGAGGTAGATTTAATTACGGAACAGATTTTGTTCTTAATAATGGTAAGGTTGGACTGGGTACAGATCTTCCAACTTCTACTTTAGAAGTGAAAGGAAGTTTTGCCGCAACAACAAAAAGTTTTGTGATTAAACATCCATCCCAAGAAAATAAAATTCTTAGATATGCTTGTCTTGAGGGTCCTGAGAATGGAGTTTATGTAAGAGGGAAAACTAATTCTTCTGAAATAGAACTTCCTTATTATTGGAAAGATTTGGTTGATGCGGAAAGTATCACCGTCAACCTTACTCCTAAGAACGGTAAGTTACACAGTGTTAGAAGTACAACCTCGGAAAAAATTGAAATTGAATGTATTGATGGTGAGATTGATTGTTATTATATTGTTTATGGCGAAAGAAAAGATGTTTCTAAACTAGTAGTAGAGGAATAAAATGACAATATATGTTGGACCAAATCCTAATACTATTGGACTTCCAAAAATAGTTAAAGATGGGTTATTATTGTGGATAGATCCATCCATCTCAATCAGTGGTAGTACTTTAACTGATATTTCTAATTCAGGTTTAAATATTAATGGAACTCTTGTCGGTGGATCTACTTTTTCTGTGGATAATGGTGGAGTTATAACTCTTGATGGACAATCTGGATCTTATATAGATGTTCCTATAGATTTATCAACATCAAGTTATACTGTAATGGGTGCATCCCGTTACGTTACTGTTGGTGGAAGAACATTTTCCGCTAAAAAAAATAATTGGTTAATGGGTCAGTGGAGTATAACCACTGAAAATTATTATGCTAATGGGTGGGTATCTCCAATTCAGAATGGTCCTCGTGATACAAATTGGAGAATATATGCAGCAACTGGAAACCCTGGTACTGATACATGGCAACTTTATGTGAATGGGATATCAGAGGCTGGTCCAAATAGTAATGGTGTTGCTGGTCCTAATGAATTTGCTATAGGTAGTTATGCAGCATCTAGTGAGTGGTCAAATTCGCAGATAGGATTTTTACTTTGCTATAATAGAGTTCTTACTTCTGCCGAAATAAACCAAAATTATAATGAACTTAAATATAGATTTGGATTATAATTTATGACTGTATACTTTGGACCAAATCCAAATCTTGATGGAGCATCAGTACCTGGATTAGCAGGAAAGTTTTTTAATGGAAGTTGGAGAGCAACTATTGCTGATGGAAATATTGGAACTTTACCACTAACTAAAGAAAATGATAGTAGTAATGTAACAGGAACAACTGGATTACCAGATCCAAGTTATAGGTTTGGTGTAAATATATGGCCTTCCATAGCATTTGGAAATAGTATAGGAGACAGTTATGGTTTTATTGCTATTGGATACTTCATACCACCAGTATCAGGAACTTATACAATATATACGAACTCCGATGACGGTAGTGGAGTATGGATAGGGGATTTAGCATTACCTAACGCAACAAGAACAAAGGCAAATGCTACATTAGATAACAATTTGGGTGGTGGGCAACCACCAGTAGAAAGGTCATCAACTATAAATTTGGATGCTAATGGTTCGTATCCAATACGAATAGTAATGGAAGAAGGAGGTGGTGGAGATACTCTTAGATTCAGTTGGGCTGGACCTGGAGTAAATAAAACAACTGACTTATTAACTTATTTTAGAGCACCTGTAAATGATGATGGAACCCCAACAGGAAACTACTTTGGATTTTAACTTATGACTGTCTAGTTTATAATTTTTGATTCCTTTTCAAGCATAAATAAAAAAAGGAAATCGTAGCACCAATTCATAATGTCGAATTCAGACAAGAACATTATAATTTCACCTTCAACTGGATCTACTGATACTAAACCAAGTATACAGTTTACTGGGGCAGGTAATTCAACTATTAATTTAACAGTTGAAGATACAAATATTATTGATTTTAATTCTGATAGTAATTCATTATTTTCAGTTCAACATACTTCACCTAATGAAGATATTTTAGTAATTACTAATAAGTATGCAAGCACGAGTGCAAGATTCTTATCTGATGGATCTACTGGTCTTGGACTTCTTTCTGGTACTGCTGGATATGTTGGTGTCGGTACAGCAGTACCAGAAGAAAAGTTACATGTAAAAGGAAACTTAAAAGTAGAAGGAAATATACTGCCATCTGGTCAAGTTATAAACCCAAATTCAAAAACTGATATCAAAGATGCTACAGTAACTAAAGACGAATTTTATAATTTTTATAATGATAACAAGTTTAATGGAAATAGTGTACACACATATAAGTTTAGTTCAGATGGAACAAAATCTATTGTAGTTGACACTGCAGATTATATCTATGGAGTTACTAATTCTCCTGCATATGCTCTTCAAGGATCGACTATTAATAGTACATTTTATATTCAGGATTTGGCGGATTACGGAACATTTACACTACATAGTGCATATGTAAAAGATGATGGATCTGCTGTCTATGCCAGTGGTCAAAGAACTGATGGTACGAGAGTAATAGCACAATTTGATCTGACAACTAATTGGGATGTATCGACGATTGGATTCACAACTGAATATGCTTTTGGCAAAGTTCTTGATAGTTTTTTATATGATGCGATTACTTTCAGTGCTGATGGAAGTAAACTTGTATTCAATGGGAAAGGAACATCTTATGATGCCATTGCACAAATGGATCTTTCTACGCCATGGTCCATTGATACACTTTCGGGAATTAGTTCTACATATTTACTAAACCAAGTTGATCGTATTGCAGAATCTACCATCTTAAAACCTGATGGTACAAAGGCATATGTTATTGGAAGACAGACAAATGATATTATTGAACTTGATTTAGATACACCATATCAAATTGGTTCTGCGAAATATAATGGAGTATCTCAAGATCTCGGTGGAGATTATTTTGACATTAAATTTAAACCAGATGGTACACAATTGTTTGCAGTTAATTCTGGAAACACTGTTTATTCATGGACTCTTTCTAGTGCCTGGGATCTTTCTACTTTATCATCTTCAACATCATTAAATGCATCAGCATATGATAGTGATATTGAAGGATTAGTATTTAAACCAGATGGAACTGAATTGTATCTTTCTGGTGGAAGCTCTAAAAAAGTACATCAATATACTCTTTCTGGTGCTTGGGATCTTGCAACTGCATCATACACTGGTGAACTTGAGACTGGTAGTTTAATTTATAATGGTGCTCAAGATTCTTTTGGACTTTATGATCTTCGTGGAGAAAATCTTGGAATCACGACACAAAAATCGAGAACACCAAAAGGAATTGGTATCAGCACTGATGGTACTCGTTTGTATGTTAATGATTTATGGGGACAATATATTACAACATGGGATCTTGGAACTCCTTGGGACGTATCAACAGGAATTTCCTCTACAACAGATACTTTAGCAGTTGTTGGTGATGATACTGGTGGTATTTATTTTGATGATACTGGAACGCATTTGTATGTAACTAGCACTAGATTATCTATTGTTCAGCAATATGATTTGGCAACTCCATGGGATCTAAAGACTGCAACCACAGACATTAATTGGTCTGCGGTAGAAGCAACTTTCTTCACTCAATCTCAGGATATTAGAGGTCTTCAGTTTAATACTGATGGAACTGAACTGACTGCATTTTCCGATTATTTTGATGGTATTTTCCAGAAGTTCTCATTAGGAACTGCATATGATGTTTCCACAATGGCTGGATATGGATCTACTAATATTCAAAGAATTTTAACTCCAAATCAATTTAACCAACCATATGGTTATTCTACGCCGGGAGATTTTACCTGGGCAGATTCTGGTAAAAAGGTAATTATACCAACTCAACATGGTGTTGGTAAACTTGACTTGGAAAAGGCATACGATATTTTCTCAATTATTCCAAATCAAACATCATTTGGATTCCAAGGTAATGATAGGTATAATCATTTTGATATATCTCCAGATGGTAGAAATCTCATTTTATATAGCAATACAAGATACGCTATAATGTATTATGTATTGTCAACTCCTTGGGATTTTACTACTAGAACATTAGTCAAAGAAATTAAAACGGATAATAATGGTGCAACTACAGAATTTAAAGTTCCTCGTGAGAATGATATAAGAAAAATTAAGTACAGTTTAGATGGAACCAAACTGTATGCCTTGTATGGAAGATCAACTTATGAAATCGTAGTCTATACTCTTCAAATACCATACAACCTTACCACACTTTTACAGGATAGAGGTGCAACAACAAAAATAGTTGATATTCCAAACTTCCCAATTAGAGAAAATCATTACCAATTTGTTGACTGGTTTGGATTAGATTTCTCAAATGATGGTAAGAAATTTTATATTCAAGAAAATTACACCAATAACATTTATGAATTAGATCTTTCTATCGCATGGGATCCCTCTAGTGCCGTATATAATGGTGTTTATATAACAGCAAGCACCAATAATTATGGTGGCATTGCATTCACAAGAGATGGATTAAAATTATATGTTGGAACTGGAGATAGATTAATCTATCAGTACGATTTATCAACTGCTTGGGATTTATCTACCGCAACAGTAAATTCTAATAGCTTTACTACTGATGATAGTGTTGGGGGAAGACATTTTAGAAGTCTGATGGTAACAACAGACTCTAAAAAACTCTATTTTTACGTTGAGTTATCTTATTCTATTATTTGTTACGATTTTGTAAGTAAAGAATTTTCAGTTGCTTCAGATGCATATATTGGAGGAGATGCTCACGTTCTTCAGAATCTTTATGTAAGTGGAGAATCTAAATTTAGATCAAATGTAATTGCGACTAAAGTTGCAATTGGTGCTACTACTCTTTCCGATGCTAGTAAGAAAAACAATGCTCTTGGATTGAGTGTATTTAATACATCAACCATGAATTCTATAGGACCAGAAAAAGATATTAGTAAACTGGTTCCCGTAGATAATAACAGACCTGATGAATTATCAGTTTATAAAGATCTCCAACCTATTGATAATAATGCACGTTATTTTGATATTAGTAGTGATGGCACAAGATTATTTGTTTACGGATTTTTAACCTCTGGTGGTGCTAGAGGAATTAAATCTTATGTTCTTTCAACTGCTTATGATTTAAGCACAGCAACTGTTGAATATATTAAAGATTTAGAACATGATAATGATGATCAGACTTATGACTTAAGATTTAGTTATGATGGTACAAAATTTTATGTCACTACAGATCCTTCTGTTAGTAGAAGTTCGCAAGCTTCATTTATTCATCAGTATGAATTAGATTCTGCATGGGATGTAAGAACTGCAAGAAGAACAAAATCATTCTACTTATCAAACCAGCATTTTTATCAGAGAGGAATTAATTTTAAAAGTGATGGTACAAAATTTTATGTACTTGGTGGTGCTGCCAATTATGAAAGTCTTGAAATTAATGAATATACTCTTGGAACTGCATGGGACATTACAACCGCAACTCATACTGCATCTTTAGGTAAAATTCATCAATTCTTATCTCAAACACCTTATGTTGCTGATATTCATTTCGAACCAGATGGATATTCTTTCTGGATTGGTGGAAATACTAGTGGTACTTCTTATGAACAATATAATACAAAATTATTCAAATATAATATGACAACTGCCTGGGATTTATCCACGGCATATTATTCAAATGAAAAACCTTTTTACAATTCCATAGGAAAAAATACGTATCCAATAGATACATTTAAGTTTTCTAGTGATGGATTGCATCTTATTACTGGAACTGCAGATGGATTAATTCATCATTATGAAATGACAACAGCATTTGATCCAGAAACATTACCTACTTTACCAAATTCGATTTATTTTCTAAGCAACAGTAATGTATCAAGTGCAAGATTCTTGGAAGATGGTAAGTACTTATTCCTTTCTTTTACAAGTTCTGATGCTGCAAAATATTCACTTGCAAGACCTTATGATCTTTCGACTATAAATTCTCCGCAATGGTATACTGGTCTCTATAATCGTGAACCATATGATAGGCAGCAGCTAACTGCACCATATGCAGTACTATTCAGTAAAGATGGTAAGTATGTTTATGAAGTTCATAATACTTTAGCATATAGTGCCAGAATGGTGCTTATGCAATATGAACTTCAAAGTCCTTTTGCATTTAATCTACCAGTAAAAAATCGTTACGTATTCAGTTTCCCTGATTATGCATCGTTTAAGCCACGTACTGTTGGTCTAGATGCAGTTCAATTTAGTAATGATGGTAAAAAGTTATATATTTCCATATATCGTGAACCAGTATTTTTAGAAATTGATATTCCTACTCCATGGGATCTTTCCTCCGTTGATCTTAGTTATACAATTCACCCGATTGGTGATGTGGATAGTATGGTTAACTTTGCATTTAATTCTGATGGAACGGAATATTACTTCCAAACATCCAATGATAAGTTGTATAAGTTTTATACGACAACACCATATGAAATTGATAATGAATCATATGATAAGAAAGAAATAATTACTACTACTGTAGCTGACTCATATCTTCATGGAATGTTTGTTGGTGCAGCATCTACACACTTCTATACTGTAGGATATGGTGAAGACAACATTTATCAATGGGATGCAGATTCTACAGACTTTAATGATAGTACAGTTCTTCATACATTAGATATTTCCTCAGAATTTGTTTATCCAAAGAGTGTATTCTTTAAATCTGATGGTACAGAAATGTACGTTGCAGGAGATGCTAATGCGGGAGCAAGATTAGCACAATATACATTGTCAACTCCATGGCATTTACCTTCTGCTGGAATCACTACCGTATTTAATCTTGCAGATAAAGATTCTAATGGTGGGACAAATAGATTTGATAATGCACAAAAAATTACTTTAAGTCCTGATGGTAAAACTGCTCATATTAGTTTTTATGAGGCTTCTGAGTCTATAGAGCAATTTACGTTGGGAACTGCATGGGATTTAAGTACCATTTCTTACGATCATGATAATCCTACATTAATTTCTCCAGATTATCAAAGAAGAGGATTTACATCTCATGAGTTTAGTGCAGATGGTAAGAAACTCTATCTACTTGGCAATAATAGAGTCTCTTATGGAAATCTTGTTAAGTACAATTTAACAACCGCATGGGATATTTCTACGGCAACATTGGCACTTCCTGAGGGAGTAAGAGTCAGTGGAACCACGCAAAATCCATCTGGATGGGGTGATGGAAATGGTATAAGATACATTGTTAATATGGAGTTTGAGGAAGATGGAACGACTATGTATGCCGTTACTTCTCCCGATGCATATCCGCAATATGATAATAAGCCATATATTATACAATTTAATTTTGGAACTCCGTGGGATATTACTACCATGGAGTTCACTACAAAATATGAATTACCCACTCAAAGATCTTATGCAGATTCTGCATTACTCTGGTCTCCTGATAAGAAAAAACTTTACGTATTTGGTGATAATTATGGTGCTAATGGCAACTTCCAAAGATATTTTGAATATTCTCTCGAAAATCAACGCAACAATACACTAGTCTTTACTGGAGAAGCAGAGTTTTCTGCAAAAACTCTTTTCGATAGAGGATTAAAGTCTGATGGAATATCTGAGTTTTCTACTGTAGGTATTGGAACAACAATCAGTAAGAGTAGAGATGTTTCTCTTACAGTCTTAAATGGTTCTGATATTGACTCTATTACAAATGATTTAAATATTAATTATATCAATATTGAAAGTGATCCTCTCATCGATGAAAATAGTTTCTCTTACATTGGTGGAGATAAAACTAAAGTAAATTGGGAGAATCCAGTTAATGGTGGAATATATGAAATAGATGAACCGATGGATTGTGGAATATCCACGGACGGTAAGAATTTCTATATTGCATTCTATAGTGGTTCTGACAATAATAGAATTGAGCAATATGAACTAACAACTCCATTTAAAATTAATACTGCAAAATATCCACCAAAAGCAGTTAGAAGTTTTTATGATGATGAGGTACTGCCTTCAACAAATACCAATAATTACTTTCGTTATGAAGATTCTAACTTCGGTGTTAGAAGACTTCTTGCATTTAAATTCAGTTCAGATGGAACAAAATTAACAATTGCAGGGGATTATTCGGGATTTTATAGTAATGGAACTATTTCTGCAGACTTTAGAAATAGTGGACGTAAACTTATAACATATTCTCTTGATACTGCTTGGGATGTTTCATCCGTCAATGTAGGTCTCACCACATTCAGATATACTGAAGAATTTAGAGCATCTAATTCTGACTATGTTGAATATCCTTATGGAATAAACTTTAATCCTGATGGAAGTAAAATTTATCTTGCGGATGAGAATAAAGTAGTTCAGTTTGATTTATCATCCGCATATGATGTTGGAAGTGCATCAACTTCCACTTATGTTAGAACTCAATATGGAACTGCATATGGTAAAAAGTTCTTCTTTGAACCTGGTGGTGAAATTGGTTGGTATCTTGATCCTGCTTATGGACTTCAATCTGGATTATTCCATACTCCATATGAGATATCTTATGACTCTACATTATCTAGATATCATGATAAGAGAGTAAGATTATCTAGAATTTTCCCGCATTATGGAAACGATAATAATGCACCATATTTACAAAACTTTGATATTTCCGAAGATGGAAAATATATCTATTATGTTAATAGAGCACAAAGTTTAGTTTATGGTGTAGAATTAGAAACTGCATGGGATTTTAATACTGCAAAGAGTCTTATTCATAATAATACTTATATTCAGGGAGCAGTTAATTTAGTAGGTCAGAGTGATTCTGAGACATATGACTATCATGATGGAAATTCTGATAGAGGTGGGTATTATGTAACTCCCGATGGACTTCAAATGTTCATTAACTATGGGAGTTCAATAGTTAGAATAGATCTTGAAGAACCTTGGAAGTTTAATAAGAGAGGTGAAACTAATGGTGCATGGTATGGGAATGCAGTTAAGGCAAAAACTTCAGAGAGATATTATGGGGTTGCAGGTAAATATGGATTTGATACTGAAAATGTTTCACAAAATGATTTCTTTAATGTCTATGACCTGACGTTTAGCCCTGATGGATTGAATTTTTATGCAAGTGATAACACTACGGGTGTTCTTAATCACTGGACTCTTGAAAAACCATTTGAACTTAGAACTGCAGAATTGAAATATTCATTCCCATATACACTTTATGCAAATCCATCTTATGCTTTTGACATCAGTGCAGATGGAACAAAGTTATATCTTGCAAGTCATGGAGCATTCTATGTCCAATTTGATCTTTCTACTCCATGGGACTTGAGTACTGCAACATCTAGTGAAACATTATTGCCAATTAGAACAACTGCAAGAATTCAAGAAGATGCTACAGATAATACAGAAAGTGTATTCTGGTCAATGGAATTTAATAGTGATGGATCTAAGTTATTTGTTGTTGATGAATTTAGAAATGAAATTTTTGAATGGTCACTTTCTACACCTTACAGCATTAATACTGGAAAAAGAACTGTAAACAAACTTGATATTTCTGCACAAGCAACACTTCCTAGAAAAATCAGATTCAAACCTGATGGAACAGAACTTTATGTTGTAGATGATACTAACAATGACATATATCAATATACATTATCGACTGGATTTGATTTAACAACTGCATCATATACAAGAACTCTTTCTTCTCCTGTTACTAATGTTAGAGATGTATTATTTAAGACCGATGGTACGAAGATTTATTTCTTTGATTATAATGGTAACAATACTAGATTGCATCAGTATACATTATCAACTCCTTGGGATATAAGTAGTGCAACAACTGACTCTAAATTCTGGGAGTTTTATAGTGTTTTCGGAGAGGGGACGACATCATCTACTGGTAATACCAATTTGGAGTATTTGCCTTATGGTGGAATTAGATTTACTTCTGATGGTCAATACTTGTATTATGCCGACGCTTCTAGAGTAACTAAAGTTCCATTGAGAGTTGCCTGGGATATTAGTACGATTTATCTTTCAAATAATTCTGCAGAATCTTCAGTAACTGGTAATACTGGTGTTAGATTTTTAGATATACACACGATTATTGGTGGTCCAACTAATACAATTTATGATATTTTATTGAATGATGATGAGTCTAAACTTTATACTTTACATACTGCTACTACTAGCAGTAGTACTATTAATGAAGATTATATATTTGAATACTCCATGTCAACACCTGGAGATTTGTATACTTTATACAGACAAAAACCAAAGAACTTATTCACTGCTGATACGATCTTTGGTGGTAGTGAAACAATTGTTCATGCACTCAAATTCTCTGGTGATGGTAGAAAATTATATGTTGCACAAAAAGGTCAAGAAGTACTTGAGTTCTCTGTAAAAACTCCATGGGAAATTAGCACTGCTGTCTTTAATACAGCTCTTCATTCTGGTAGTTATTTTGGTAGTGCAGTTGATAATCCACAGGCAATCATCCTAAAACCAAATGGTTCTGAAATGTGGGTGGTTTATAATGAAACTCATTGGGTCAGATGGAACTTAACAACCAAAAAACCTCTTGATATTTTAAAAGATGTTAATCTTTTTGGTGATCTTACAATAAATGGTACAATTGATGTAAGAGGTAGAGCAAACTTTAATAAATCTAAGATTCTTAACTTGGAAGCTGGAGATTCTAGAGTAGGAATTAAACCAGATGTTTCACTTAAAGTAAACAATACTTTAAGTGTCGATAGAATCGCAGATGAAGTTAAGGATGGAATTGACTTTAGTTTTGATGGTGCCTTAATTAGAGGAAATAATGGATTTAGTTTATCTCATAGAGAACGTTTAAGAAATGCTGTAAATTCTTCTGGTCTTGCTACAGTATCTGATTCTAAATGGTGGGGTTCTCATCCTGATGCTGTCCTTGGGGTTAGCTTTAGTGATAATGGAAAGTATGTTTATAGAGTTGGTTGGGATGCTTATAACTCTTTCCTCTATAAGTTTGACTTAGATGCTCCATATGAATTGTCTAATAATAAGACATCTAATATGGAAGTTGTTGATCTTGGATCTGTTGTGAATGCTCCAATTAATGGTAAGTATCCAAGATATAATAGTTCTGGTTCCTTCCCCAAAACTGTTTTTGTTGATAATCTTGGTAAAAATATCTTTGTTTGTGCAGATACTGGAATCGGAACTGCTGGTGTTGTAAATCAGTATGTCCTATCGACACCAAATGATTTAAGCACCCTTGGATTCAGTACTAATTTTGATGCATCTTCAACTATTTCTGATGTTAATACAATATCAATCGGTAATAGTGGAACTGAGATGTATCTTGGTGGAGATTCTAATGATACTGTATATCAATTTACATTAAGCACTCCATATGATGTAAGTACTGCTTCACTGACAACTTCATTCTCTGAAGATGCATCTTGGAGAACTCGTGGAATTGGATTTAGTACTGGTGGTGATTATGTATATTATGTAAATCAAAATGCAGATACCGTCAGATTTGAATTAACAACTCCATGGGACATTAGTACTGGTACAAATAAAACATATGCTAGAACTTATTATCTGGCAAAAGATGGAACTTTCTTACGTAATTTAGAACTCTCCCATGATGGTAAGAAAATTATTTGGGCTTCTAATACTAATGCCAATACTATTGAAGTTTCTGATTTAGAAACTCCTTGGGTAATTGCTGATGTTGTAGGAAGAGGTATTAAGAAAAAGTCGAACTTTGTTAATGCATCCGATTTATTTGGATCCAAATCACTTAATAGTGGATCGATGCAGCAACTTCCTAATAAGATTCTGTTCTCTCCTGGAGGTAAAAAAGCATTTATTTACAATGGCAATACTGCATATCTTCATATGGTAGAAGTGCGTTGTGATAAACCATATGATTTATCAACAATGTATTATCAATCATTTGTTGATGTTGGTGATATTACTTCAATAGGAACTAATCATTATCCAATATCATTTGATGTATCTTCTGATGGTAAGAGAGTCTTTATTCTTTCAAATAATGGTAATGATAATCATCATATTGAGTATTTTGATTTAGAAATACCATGGGATATTAATTCTTACAGATCTTCTGTTGGTGTCAGCACCTCAAATTATTATTGGTTCAGAGAAAATAATGCTGCAACAAGAAGAATTAATCCATATGATTTAAAGTTTACTCCAGACGGAAAACGTTTCTTTGTTTCTAATATTGAGGGTGAAACAAGAGGTCTTTATGAGTACACAGTTGAAACTCCTTATGATATTTCAACAGCAGAACCAGTACTTGAAGGATTAAATATCTACTCAGAATCTGGGTCTGGTCAATCTAGTGCTAATGCATCTGGTATTTTCATGACCCGTGACGGTACAAAATTATTTACTATAAGTTATGGAGGTGCAATTTATAAGTATGATATTCCAGAAATTTATAAAGGCAATTTAAATAAAGCTGTTTATAATGGAATTAATGGAGATGTATCCGCACAAGACACTGCACACAATGGAATTTACTTTAAACCCGATGGTACAAAAATGTATACTGTCGGAGATCAAAATAATAATGTGTATGAATATACACTGGGCAGTGCCTGGGATATAACTTCACTTACACTTGCAAATACATTTGATGTATCTGGAGAAGAAACAGCACCTAGAGAGGTTAGATTCTCTAGAGATGGTGATTATATGTTTGTTTCTGGTGATGGTAATAATGCTAAAACACTTACCAGTTATAAACTGAATACTCCTTGGGATACAACAACTGCATCTTTCTGGGTTCAAAGTCCTATTCAACAAAACTTTAATATATCTGAGTTTACATCATTTGATTTTAGTCCTGATGGATATAATTTGATCATTATGGATGGAAATTCTGGAAGCAATAGAATTCATCAAATAAAACTGACAAATCCTTATCAGATAGATCAATTTGAAGAATATGTTACTACCAAAAGATTTGCTACTGAAAACTCTTATAATGAAGGAATTGTAAGTGAAATTAGAAGCATTTACTTTAGTGAAGATGGTAAAAAAGTATATTGGTTGAATAATTATGATGGGACATATGGTGGATTTATCTATACTTTAACATTGATAAATCCATTTGATACTAGAAATTGTTATTTGAAAGGATTCTTGGCAGATCCTGCTGGAACTGCATTCTATAGTTTTGCATTTAGTACTGATGGATTGACACTTTATGTTGAAACTGCTGGTAACTCA